>Ga0214166_1000780_pt1 | contig 15249 bp, 43 predicted proteins | sample TroBogepilimnion_27_FD_153005 | JGI IMG/M metagenome (GOLD analysis project Ga0214166, IMG submission 153005) | Freshwater microbial communities from Trout Bog Lake, WI - Practice 18AUG2009 epilimnion v3 | ecosystem: Environmental > Aquatic > Freshwater > Lake > Epilimnion/Euphotic zone ...
AGGGTATGGTATGTCGCAAAGGGTAAGCGCAAACCCCAAGAGCTAACCATTACTAGGTGCGACTGGGTGCAGGGTAATCTATCCGCTCAACGCTCAAAAGATAACGCCCTTGCATATTTAGAGAGCAAGGGTATCAAGGCACAATATTATGACGGATGGATGGACTGATGACACAAATAGACTACCTTTTAGCCCTTATAACGGACTTGGAAAAGTATCTCGACACCGACCCCAAGCATGACCCCGATTTTAATTTATGCTGGGATTTATTGATTGACGCCCGAGACGACCTAAGCAAACTGCAATAAACCACAATCTGAAACCCTTAGAAATGAGGGTTTTGGATTAGGGTTTATCCCTATGTTTTTGTTAGTAGTATGAGGCTAAATTGTTGTTAGTAGTATGAGGCTAAATTGTTGTTAGTAGTATGAGGCTATTGTTTTAAGTATGAGGCTATTGAGGTTAACGCTTAACAGAGGAGAAGATGATGGGATGGACTGGAATGCAACCCCCTTACCATGGGGATAAGAAAAGATGGCTGGAAGAGGAATTTAATCAGGCAGGCTCGCCGTCATGGGAATTGCACGATATCTCTATTCGAGGTAATACGGCATATGGTATTTATACCCATGTAAGAGAGGATAAGAGTTGGAGTAGCGTAGGAATGGTTATTCTGATGTCATTTAGCCCTACTGAATGGGCTTATAAGGATATGGCAGAGGAAATGATGCCTTATTACTATGATGCGCCGATATCCATGATTAAGAAGCTAGACGCCCTTAACCCACAAGTTGAGGGTAATGCTAGGTTATGGAGGGATAAGTGTTTAGAGAAGATGCCAAAGGTTAAAGTGCCGGATGGATTGACCATTAAATTCACACGCCCGCTTAATTTTGGCACATTTAAAGACGATACATTTACGCTTAAAAAGGATGGCAGAAAGACCTTTTTTATAGCAAGTAATGGCGCAAAGTGTCGCATTCCTAAATGGCAACAGAGAGAGCATGAGGTGCAAAAATGAGAATAGGCGCATGGTGCGATATTGAATGGCAAGATGACCTTGCGAAAGGGTTTAGATACATCAGTTTTGGACAATACGATGAAGAAAATGATACCGATAGTTTTGGTATATCGGATGAGGCTATTCTTTATTATTGCACCGAAAGTGAGTTTTTAGAATTAGTTAAGAATGGAAGTGGTGATTTTATTATTACCCATTTTGATTATGAGGAGCTAGAAAATGCCTAAATATGTTTTCACTTATATTCATAAAGAATATTTTGATGTAGAAATTGAAGCTACTTGCACATCTGAAGCAAGAGAAAAGTTTAATGCTATTGTTTTGGAAGATAAGATTGACTGGCAAAATCCCGATTATATAGATTCAGAAAGTTATCACGAGGAGGTCAAAAATGACGAAGTATTACTATAACTTGATTGAAGAGACCGTTTTAGAAGTAGAAATTGATGCCGAAAGTAGAGAAGAGGCGGACGGCAAAGCAGAAGATATGATTTGCGGAGGTGATTTAGATTGGGGTATGGGTGGCATGGACGTTAGATACGAATTAAGAGGAGAAGAAAATGTTTAGATGGAAGGTTTATAACCACAATGGAACGCTTTTAGGCGAGTTTGCAACGCTCAAAGATGCTTTTGGTGAGGCGAATATGTATTACATGGCAACAGGCAACGCTTATACGATTGAAGACCAAATGGAAGATAAGGAGATAACATGGACAGAAGTAGCATGATAGACCGCTTAATAGCGGACGATATCACCACAATCAAAGCGGGCTTGGAAGAGGGAGACGCCGAGTATTTGTATAACATTCTCATGAATGCGATTGGATACGATAAGCAAACCCTCAGAGAGATTATTGACGAATACAATTCAAGAACATGGGAGCAGTCATGACACGCTATCAAATGCAACATGAAATTTATACCCTAATGATGGATATTTACCCTGAATTGCAACATGAGGAATTAGAAAACCATCTTGTCAATTTATGGAAATGCACAGACGACTATTTAATGAAATATCTTAAAGCCACAAAGGACATAGCATCATGGAAATTACAATAACTTTGGAGCAATACGAAAAATTACGCAGATTATCGGACTTTTCTGATTGGTATTTAGATGACTATCCCAAGCATTCGTATCCTGAGCAATATGAGAGTGATAAGGAGGAAGTCTTACAGGCTCAGGAAGTTATCCAAGAGATTGACGCCCGCTTACTTTTAACCACACCAAAATTTGAACCAGCAGGAGAATATTATGACTAAATATTTTGTAGTATTTACAGAGCAATCTACTAAAGACTATGGATATTATGTAAATGCAGAAAACAAAGAAGATGCTTATGACATAGCAGTTGATAGATATTTTGAAATGGAAGATGCTGACAGTGTAAGCACTAGCTATTCAGAAACAGTAGGACATGAAGTGGAGGAAGCATGAAAGTAGTCGTTGAATTTGATTTACCGGAAGGACAAGCAATTCCTACAACAGAAGATATTAAACATTTAACTGACCCTGATTGGTTGGCGAGTTGGTGGCATATATCGGATGTTATGGATTCTTTTAATTCAGAGGAAGACCATGAAGAATTAAATTTAACTGAAGATGAGGCTAGAGAAGTATTAAGACGACTTGATAAATACCATGATTGCGAAGTGGGCATAAACTGGGAAGTCATACAAAATTATTGCGAAGATATTTTAGACGAAAGAGAGAAAGTAGCATGATTAACTTAACAAAAGAACAGCAATCTAGATTGAAATTAGTAGGGCGCAAACCAAGTCATCCGGATTGTGGCAAACCTAATCCGGCATTAGATGACATGATTGATACACTGCGGATTGAGAATCCAAGTGCATTTTTATCGCCCGAACAGTTATCAGAGCGGGTATTTATGATTTCGCCTATGAGCAATATTAAATATAAAAGTCATTTTTATGACAGTATTGATGGTAATTTTGATGAGGAAGAGTCTAAATGAAAACATATGCCGTAACACTTTATTACTCTGGTTCTGAGACCTTTTATATTGATGCGCCCGATGAAGATGAGGCACAAGGGGTAGCTTATGACGAGCTTGCCAATATGCACGAATTGGACGGGCTGGAAGTGATTGATAGTGAATCTTGTGAGGATAATGATGAAGATTAAGGAAATGCTTTACGAGCGTATTACTAGGCTGGAAATGCTAGGATGTATTTTGGCATTCTCATTTGGCTTAGTAGTTGGTCAAATCTTATGGAAATGGATGTGAGCTTTACCATATATCAGGCTAACGGGTTAAAGGTCATTCAATGGTTTAAGACTGTTGATGACCTACTCCAATCCATGTTAGCAAACCCTAACGATGCATATCATAGGAATTAGTATGAGGCTATTAACAGACAGAACTGCTTTGATTCAAGCAGTCGATAGACTATCCAATCAGGGTGGTTTTGCAGTAAAATTGGGAGCATTGGCTTTATTAGCAGACCAAAATAACTTAAAACGCTTGGTTGATGCTTTTCCTGACCATTTTATTCCCAACAGAACCTTAAGGATTGTCCATGTTGAACGCAACAATAATTTACTTGAAGGACACAGATGATGGCGAGGTTGAAGTAAACGTGGAATTGGTGGGCTATCCCTCTAAATCATTTGCATTAGGAAATGAAATTGTTGGGAAAGTCCATGAGGCTAAAAAAGTCTTATTTGCTGAGAATGAATTTAGTCGTCATCCGCCATCAAACCGCTTGCAGTAAACGTTTTACCAGCTTGCTCAGTGCCAAGTCTTAACTCAAAATCGTTAAAGTCTTCTCCAGTAACGGGTGAACTCCAAAAGGGTTTGCCCGTTTTTTGTGCGCTATTAAGACCAACGATATCATTGTCCGCCACGATTACGCATTGTTCGTAGTATGAAGCTATTTCAACGATGTTAGCCGCCGAAAAACAAGTGTGTATCGTGTATTTGAGACCCATGCTTCTTAATACTCTGCGTAGGCTCATAGCCGTAGCATATCCCTCGCATAGAATATGTTTGCCTTTGTTATCAATACATAACTCTGCGCCCTTAGTGGTTTGACCATAAAGGAATTTCTTAGTCCCATCTTGGGATATTGCTTGGCAACCTACTAAATTTTGACCAATTCTCATAGGCAACAACATCATATCCTCATAAATATGAACCTTGAAATTAGGAAATCCTTTTTTAACCATGTAGGGATGTATACCCATAACTGAAGAGTCAAGCATATATTTAGCAGTCATAATAGCTTGATTTTGCTTTTTGATTTTAGCTTCTTGTGCTTTTCTTTTCTTTTCCTGCAACTCTGTTGACGAAATACGTTTAGCGTTATTTGACCTAAATGAAATCGGTTTCTCATGTATAGCCCAATTTTGCACTGCTCCGGATTGTCCATCCCATATATAAGAACCGTTTTTAGAATGGGGCTTATCTATTGTTGGAACGCGCGCCCAACGGTCATAAACAATGTGGTCAATAATTAAACCATGTTGCTCTGCGAATGATTCAAAAGTCATTTCTCTTGTGCCTTTCCAATATCTATTGCAGGAATATCTACCCATTCCCCATAGGCTATGCCTACCGAATACTCCTCTTTCCATATTTGCCACCATTTAGATATTTTGGTTTGTTCTTCATAAACATATCGCCATTGTGCAAGGTATTCATATTGCATTGCCGTTATATCAGCATAGGAGGATGGCACTAATCTTTTAGCCAATCTGTATTCTTTTGTACGCATTATTTCTCTTGTGCCTTTCTTAGTATTTCAATACAGTCATAGACAACATCAGAGAAACCTTTATTAGGTCTTTCATCTTCAAGTTTATCGGCATACTTTTCAAGCAAATCCATTCCATCTGTTAGTGTCTTTGCTGGATGTAAGTAGAGTGGAATAGCTTTAGGGTTATCTTGTTCAGACTGATACCAAATTGACTTCATATCAGGGTCTTGTTCAAACCACGCTACTGGTTCATTGTTCATTTTTTACATCTCCTCTGCACGTTAATTGGGTCATACTTATTTACTTCAGAACAGGCGTAAACTTTAGGCAGTAATGCAAAGCCTACGGATAAGTCAATTATATTTACTGCAAGAATAACGAATAGGGTAAACCCTACTATCTTAAAAAATATCATGCTCTCTTCTCCGCATATTTCTCTTTAGACTTAGCCCATGCAATCGTTCTGCTTTTAATCCAGCTTACGGTCTTAGCATCTGGTGGTATAGGATTAGGCTTGTATCCATTAGGGTAAACCCCATGCTTGGCTTTAAATTGAACCGCCGCCCATCCATCTTTGTAGCCCTTTGCTTTGCCGTAGTAGACTAATTGATTGTAAAAGTCTATGCGCTCTTGCTGTGCTTTACGGATATTAAGGTTTAACTCTTCCATAGTGCCAGCGATACTGGCAACTGTTGTTAAGGGTTGCTTTACATGACCGCAAGCATCACAAGTATTGGTCTTAGAAGTCCATAAGGCATAACACTTAGGACATTTAGCTTCTTTCTTTTCTTTTTCTGTTGGCTCACGCTTAGTCGTTTCTCCGCCCGCTTTGAGTTCTGTTACGCCATCGTGATATAAACCTTCCCAGTCATCTCTAAATCGTAAGAAGTTACCGGAATGGTCAAGCAATACGCCAAACTTTTTATCTTGGTGAGGTCTTAAAATCCTACCAATCTGTTGAACGTGTGAGCTAAATGACTTGGAGAATGGACGAGCAGATATACCAATAGACACATCGCTAACATCAAAACCACGGGTAAGAATATCAGTAGCGATAAGACCATGGATATCAGTGTCGGGTTTTGCAAAGTCTTCAATCGTTTTGCGTTTAAATTCATCTTCTTCCTTATATGAAATAGATACAAAGTTATAGCCTGCGCCAGCAAACTCTTGAACCAACTTACGTCCATGCTCTACGCCCGCACAAAATACAATGGTCTTCATGGGTTTACCGTATATCTCATAAGTCTTTTGCACCCACTCCGCTACGACGTCTCCAACAATCTTCATGCCCCTATCAGAAGCATCGTTAGCATCCCACTCTCCAAAAGAATTCTTTTTAGCTCCCGTCATATCTATTTCTTTGGCGATATAGACTTTTAATGGAACTACCCAGCCGTCTTCAACCAAATCAATCATGGGTTGTGCGCCAATGACGTTGGTGTATAGGTCAGCAAGTCCTGCAGTAAAAGGCGTAGCAGTTAATCCTACCACTTGCATATCAGGATTGGCTTTAATGTAATCTATCGTAGACTTATACATGACGTGCGCTTCATCCACGATAAGTAAGTCTATCTTTAATTCAGATTTACGGCGGGCTAAAGTTTGAACGGAGCAGATTTGAATAGGCTCATAAGGCTTATAACGCCAATGAGTTGCTTGCATTACTCCATGGGGGATTTGATATTTAGATAATCGTTTACTAGTTTGCTCAACCAATACGATTCTATCTAACATCATCGCTACACGTTTACCTTGTGCGGCGGCTTCTTGCATAATTGCCATAGCGCATTCGGTTTTACCGAACCCTGTTACGGCGCAAAGGATTTGACGTTTATGTTCTTTGAATCCTTCATTTAACTTCTCAATAACTTCTAACTGGTGAGGACGAAGCTCAAGCATTTAATACTTTCCGCTTGGATACGCCAAGCTACGTAAGGGTGGGGTACTGATGCAGGCATGTGAAGCCTATTATTTCCAAACGATTTGATACAGGCTATTTAGAGTCGCCGAGCCGACTTTGCACTTTCCCCCGTTGATTAAGCAGCGATACGCTCTAATTTCTCAGCACGACGCTTCCAATATCGCATCTGGTCTAGCTTGTCAGCTAAATCATTAGACTTGATATCAAGTTGTGACTTTAAGGCTTTGTTAGTTGCTTCAAGTGTTTTGATATATGACAGTAAGTGAGTAATTTCATCTTGAGCGGTAAATTCATACGATTCTACTAATTTCATTTTATCCTATCGAGTGCTATCTGTAAGTCGTAATTTGATGTATTTTTATTGCTTGCAAGCCGTAATGCTTCATTGGCTAGTTCCTTCCATCTTACTACATCTTGGACAGAACCTTGCATAATTCGGGTAGGTATTTTCCCTATTTGCTTTTTAATTTCTTCTCTGTAATTCATTTGTATTTCTCAATCAATTTAGTGCAAAACTCGTTAACTGTTCTGCCTTGTTCTTCTGTATGCCATTGTTTATTAAAGCGATATTCCCGCACGACACAGTTGCCTGCATCAATGTCTTCATCAATTGGAGTATTGTGTGTAAACACTAACAAGATGGCTACTTTAGTTTCACCAATCAAATCTACAATCCGTTCAAGTGCGAGCTTTTGACCAAAAGGTAGTTCGCTATCGCCATGCTTACATTCACCAAAGATGAATAGCTTGTTATGTATCTCAATACAAAAGTCAATATCCGTAGCAGATATCTTTTCCCATTGAAGATTTTTAAAACTAATCAGTTGGGCGGCTTTATCCCGATTGTGGAATGTTCGGTTCACTTACCGCATTCTTTCTCATGGTCTGATAACTGTTGTAGGAATTCAGCGTGCTGTTCGATTGTGTCGTTGATAGCCTTCTCAATATCCTGTTTTTTAAAGATGGTATCAAAGTTGTTCCGGTATTCATCGGTAGTCTGTTTTTGCGGTTCATATTCCATATTTTTCTCCTATCAAATATCCATCAGCCCATAGGACAGGACGAGAGGGTGATATGCTCAGATAACTAAGTATAGACCACTCTTCAGCCAGCTTGCGCCCACTGCCCCCATGAGGTACTGTTCTTCTTCCAGAGCGCCTATTAACTAGAGTCGGCCATACTCCCTTACATCACCCATCACTGCTCTGTTCGTGTAGATACCCAGTTAAGTTCTACTGCGCCGTCCTGTCATACTGCATTAGCGCACCCTGTTGCTCGGGCATTAGCTTGTCCATGTAAGGTAGCTGGACTAACCGTCTGTAACGTCGCTCTACGGCGAAAATGAAAAAACCTCATAGGGTATGAAGTCTACGATTTGGTCATTCGCTTATGTTTATCAACGGACAACTAAACATAAGAAAACTGTGTTGTAGACCCCATACGATATGAGGCTTTATCCGTCAAGTATAACATAAAAGAACCGACCAAAGTTCATTTACGCCCAGTTAGTATATCACAAAAAAAAGAGGCGTCAACTAGACGCCCCAAACTTCCTCACGAGAAGTTACTTTTTCTTACAAAAGTCTTTCAATGTAGAGATTATACAGCTATACCAAAATTCATACGCTTGTTTGGTACGCTCAGATAACTCTTCAAACTTTTTAAATTGCTCTTCAAATGTAAACATCATTTCTCCTTAAATTGTGTAACATACGCTACATTTATTGCACTGCAACAATTATATCATATGCATATAAAACCGCAAAATCTATACCTATGGGTGGGAATATGTATAAAATTTAATACTTTTGGGTTTAAAAACTTTCATAAAATGTAACTCATAGTTTACAAATATAGGGTTTTTGTACAGAATGCGATACATTTGAGCCGTATTTGTGCCTTATAAGCATCATTTTGTGAGCCGTATTTAGTAAAGTTTCATGCACTTGATGACCTATGTTTGCATGGGTTTTTCTTTTAAAATCATATAGTTACAGAGCTATTTTTTTAAGGTGCTATCCAAGATTTGTATACATTGTGCGTTCATGCCGCATGAAAGTATGGTTTAACGGTCACTTCACAGCCTCCGCCCTTAATCTTTTCTCCACGCTCAATAGTGATTTTGCAAACCTGCTGGTCATTATTAAAAAGACCGGCATCTTGCATTGCATCTTCAATTCCCTTTATAGAATTTGAAATATCCATCAATCTTTTGTCCCTTGGAAACAATATTATTGATAATTCCAGCATTTGATTACCAAAAGATGGAAGACCTTTGTATATTTCCGCCACCTGTTCTTTAAACAGTTTTCCACGCGGGCGTATAAACCTACGGTTTCCATGAGAACCATACATTGCATTGACGCTGGGTGGATATGGAAGACTAAGGGTAATCACCTATATTCAACTTTCTGTTATGGAGATAGTATTAATCCATTATATAGGGAACTTATGGAAGATGGACTGGTAAAAGGCGTTTGTCCGTGTGACAAATGTGAACACATTCAATTATGCAAAGAACAGGAGTGGGCTTGCAGAGCCTTTGCCAGCTTTGTTTGGAGCAATTATTACTATGAGCATTCCGTTAAAATTCCATGCCGTGGAACATTTAATAAAATCTTTAATGTAAAAGATAACAGCGAGCTAAAGAATTTTTTGCACAAGGAAAAAGATGAAGATAAGCCTAAAGATAACGAAAAGAAATGAAGATGGGTCAGCCGATGCTGTGGTTGACTATGACAATGATGGTTTGAAGGTAATTGTTCAATATGGCGTAGTAGCCATGCTTAAGGAGGCAGTAAGTGTGAGAAAAAGAGATATTTTAGATAGGAAAAAGAAAAAAGTATCGTTTGAAATGCAGACAAATTTAGAAGATTCTATTGAAGCGTTTTATACGTTATTAGAAGACATCAAACTCTTATATAAGACTCATGGAGACCGCAAGTTGCCCATGGATGAAAACGAAATGGCAAACGCCCTTTTAGGTTTGGTTACCAAAGGTGAAATGCTTGCTTATTGGGCTACTAATGCTTATGAGAGGGCGTTTCAATTAAACGACTATGCTTCAGATGAGGTAAAAGCCCGCAGAGCAGTCATTATGGGATGGAGTGAAGACGATGATGATGGGAGATGCTAATGGAATACGAAATGACACTTACAGAAGTTAGTGAAAAATTAAATATAGCACGCCAAACAGCAGGATTAATTGAGCGAAGAGCTATAGAAAAATTTAAAGCATTGATGGAAGAAAAAGGTATTAAAATAGAAGACTTGTTAAAAGATGAGTAGCTGGTTAATTATCCTCACCGGTCTTATCTATCTTTATATTGGTATAGAGCAAGGTTTTAAGGGGAATATACCCATGTTGATATGCTATGTTTGTTATGCCGGAGCAAACGTAGGTCTTTATTTAATGGCAAGCAAATAGGAGGAAGTATGAATCGTAGGTCATTTTTACAGGCGGTAGCGTTAGGCGTTGGGTATATTACTCTGCCAGCATTGGCGACTACCCGTTCAACGCGCATATACACTGCGCAAGGATTGAAAACCGCCATGGAGAATATGTTTATCTGCAAAGAGGGCGAGCCTAGAGCATTCATGGAGTTAACCCGTAAAGCCGCTAAATCTTATCTAACGCCGCAGTGTTTCGCAATTATTCCAAAAGAATATGAGATTATCCGGCTTACTTATCAAACCTTTGCTTACGCTATAGAAGGCGGTAGTGCTATTGATGCAGAATCCCAATTATCAACATTCTTTTACGAAGAGTTCCAAAAGATTGCGGATAATCAAAACTATATGTTGATTTGGCGCCTTGAACCTCATTTTAATTCTGAACCCATTATTTATTTTGGCGATACATTTTTAACCAAAGAAGAGATTGAAGACAGAGTTTGGAAAAATAAAGACTATCAACCTAAAGTAAAAGTGTTGGGCGGTGATTGGACAACTTACGTTTATGATAATTTAGAAATTCCTATTCCAGTAGGCGTAGATTATGACTTTTCTACTGGCGCAATGAAATATGTTGAACGTCAAACGATGCTGCATAAAATGCGGATGCGCTTAGTTATTCCCGAAGTTCAAGAGCAGTTTGCAACATTAGCAAAACCCGAAGGACAACCCATGAAAAAGTTAGGAGCGTAAAATGGTAGATTACAGCGAAATATTATTAAGCATTAACAAGTCTATGCAAGAGGTTCATAAGCTATTACTTGCAGGAAATAAAGATGCGGCAGAGTCTTATCTTAAAGCAGTATCAGCAAGTGCTGAAATGTTAGCGGCTTGGTTACATCAAAACAAATGAAGTTAACTAACAAGTACAATTTGCCCCAAACTTTTGTTAATGTGGCACTACGCCCTGCCTACACCAAAGGCAAAGCCCATGTATCGGCTACTGAGTTATTGAGTAGCCCCCGTGTAGTACAATTAAAAAAGAAACACGATGACGATATCGTGGAAGATGTATCCGATTTAATTTGGTCTATTTATGGGACGGCAATTCATGGAGTACTCGAACAAGGTAAAGATGAAAACCATATTGTTGAGCAAAGACTTCACGCTGAACTGGATGGCTGGCATCTTTCTGGCGCTATTGACTTACAAATTGTACATGATGATGGCATAGAGATTAACGACTACAAGAACGTAGGCGTATGGTCTGTTATGAATGAGAAGATTGAGTGGGAGCAACAACTCAATATCTATGCATGGTTGGTAGAGACTGTTAAAAAGACGTCCGTTAAAAAGTTAGCTATCGTTGCTATCATTCGTGACTGGAATCGCAGAGACGCCAAAACACGTCAGGGTTATCCCCAATCCCCAGTAGTGGTTATTGATGTTAATCTATGGTCAATGGAGCTTCGAGAGGACTTCATTCGTAACAGAATTCATTTGCATTCAGAAGGATTGTTTGCAATGGATGTAGGAGAGGAGTTGCCGTTTTGTACACCAGCAGAAACATGGGAAAAGCCTACGGTGTATGCGGTTAAAAAAGACGGCGCAGTACGTGCAAAGTCAGTGCATGATAGTCTAGAGGAAGCAGAGGAAGCGTTACTGAAAGCGGGAAAAGGATATGCTTTAGAAGTCAGGGAAGGGGATAGGACTAAGTGTTCTAGCTTTTGTCAGGTATCCAAGTTCTGTAGTCAGTATCAACAGTATTTAGAGGAGAAAAATAATGTTTGAAAATAGAAGTGGTGAACCCGATGATGGAACTCGTACATTTATTAAACTTGGGTTAACAGTAGCTTGTGTAGCAGTGCTTTCTGTTGGCGGGTGTATGGCTGGAATGCCTGTATACAACGTCTATCATCAAAAAATGGAAGGCGAGGCTGAATTAGCCAAGGCAAACTTTAGTAAACAAGTGATGGTTCAAGAGGCGCAAGCAAAAATGGACGCAGCAACTATGTTGGCTAATGCAGAAGTTGAACGTGCCAAGGGCGTGGCAAGGGCTAATCAAATCATTGGTGATAGTTTAAAAAACAATGAAGATTATTTGCGTTATCTGTTTGTGAACAATCTTGAGCATACGCAAAATCAAGTAATTTACATTCCAACCGAAGCTAATTTACCAATTCTTGAGCGCCGTAAATAAATGGTAAAGAGGAGAAAGAAAGTGACTAAGGCAGATTTTATTCCTGCGGGCATCACACCATACGACAACGGCAAGATTAAGATGGGTATCTACTATCAAAAGCCAAAGTATGTAGAGTATGACTCCGATATGTTGGAGATTCAGAAATGGTTAATTGGTGACCCTGACAAGTTACGACTTCAGTTTTGGATAGACGTTGCCTACAAAGTTACGATAGGATTTATAATAATCATTATGGTTTTACTGAACACAAGAGGATGACATGAAAGCCAATGAACATCAAATAGGCGGCAATCATTACGCTTCCAATAAAATTCAGCCGTGGGATTTTATAATTGCTAATAACCTTGGATATTTGGAAGGAAATATTATCAAGTACACTACTCGTTGGAGACAAAAGGGCGGCATTGATGATTTAAGGAAAGTTATCCACTACGCAGAAAAGTTGATTGAAGTAGAAACAATAAATAAGTTAAGAGAGGAACATGATAAATGACTATTTATAAAAAAATTCAGGATGCTCGCATTCAATTGCAAAACACCAAATTAAAGAAGTCAGGACATAATAAGTTTGCTAATTACTACTATTTTGAATTAGGTGACTTTTTGCCTACGATTCAAGATATTTGTCACAATGTAGGTTTATGCGGAATGGTATCGTTTACTCAGTCTGATGCATATTTAGTTATCCATGAGACTGAAGGGGATGGATTCGTTACCTTTACTTCACCTATGTCATCTGCAGCCTTAAAAGGTTGCCATGACGTTCAGAACTTGGGCGCAGTACAAACATATCTGCGTCGCTATTTATGGGTAAATGCGTTTGAGATTGTAGAACATGACGCTTTAGAACCATTGACCGGTGAGGTTCCACCAGTTACTAAACAGATACCACAAGTACCCAATACTAAAGCGCCCGAAAAAGCAGTTATGACGGCAAAGGTTACTCCTGCCCCCACAAAGACCGCAGGAAAGCCCGGAGAGTGGCAGTTGACAGTGATGGATACCAATGACGCCAAAGGCTGGCTAGAGTCCCTTAAAGCGGGCGTAGACACATTATTAACAGTAGCCGTCCATCCAGATGATGTAGCCAATATCTTTAAGAATAACCGAGTGGTATTTGATAAAGCCAAAGCAATGGATGAGAAATTCTATTCAGAAATGATGGTCTCATTTAGCAAAACCAAAGAATCTTTAACGAAAGGGAAGTAAAAATGGAATATCCAAATCAAGGAACAATGTGGTACAACGTCGAGAAAAAACACGAAAAAGCACCAGACTTTAATGGTTCAGTCATTTTTGAACGTGAAGTATTGGAGCATTTGATGTCTGAATCTAAGAACGGCGAAGTAGAAATTAAGTTAGATGGCTGGAAGTCTAAGGTTAATACGAAGAACGGAGAGCGCAATGTTCTAAAGATTAAGCTCAATACTTGGAAGCCTGAGGCACAGACTACTAGCTCCAAGGACCCATGGGATGAGTAAGACAGATTGGGAGGCTCTTTCTAAGAACCTTCAACAAGCTCTAAAAGACCAGATAGCGGATAATAATGAAAAAGAAACGGCAATTAAAGATTTAATGTTAATCATTCATTATCTTGAAGCTAAACTAGGTATTTACAAATGGGAGGATGATGGAAACGAGTCAATTTGAGGGCAAGAAAGTAGCCTTAAAGCAGACTAAGGATGGGTATGCCATGACGTTGGCTATCCATCCGGATGAGATACCTGATGAGCTACTAAAAGACTTTGTAGGGGCGCGCTATATGGTTGTTATGGTGCGTCTCAATGACCAAGAAGAGCCATTAGACCGTAGAGAATATGCGGGCGCACAGATGGTGAAATTAGCTGGTATGCTATGTAGAGACAAAGACTTTTGGGAGTGGCTGCATGAAGACGGTTCTTTATTTGAAAAAAATGAAACGGCTTGTGTAGATTGGATGACTAGTTATTTAAACATTAGCTCTAGGTCTGAATTAAAAGTAAACAAAGAGGCGCAGGAAACCCTAAAAGACATTTATACGGGATACAAAGAGTGGAAAACGACAAGAAGTACATGAGGTTTTTAGCGAGCTGTTTTGCTATGAATGGTTTGCTTCAGGGCGCTCCTAATGAATTTTCTATGGAGTACATGGCAAAGCTGTCCGTATCATGTGGTGATGCGTTAATAGATGAATTAGATAAAGAGTCGGAAGATGATGGTATTGCTGCAGTTGCTAAACGAGTAAGGAGAAAACGTGAACCCAAATGATTTATTAAAACAAGCCCAAGAATTAAAGACCCAATATAACGCTGGTAAATTATCCGCTGCTGAATTTAAAGAATTGGTAAGCGATTTGAACATTGCTGGAACAATTATCAAGGACGCAGATTCTTTTGAGCAGGCTCAAGAAGCCCGTGAAATCTTATTGGATATTGCAGCTTTAGCACAGGCAGCTTACTAATGAAGTTACTATACACTTTGCCACTTTGTCTAGTAACAGGATGCGCCTTAATCATTGGTAAATATGATGCCAATGAATATGCTTACGTTAATCAAATCCGTACCACGGCGCAGATAAGCGGTTGCACTAAACCAGAGGTGTCCCAGATGTATATCAACACACTGTTGTTAAAAAACTACAGTCAATATCTGCCGGATAACGACCAAGAAGTAAAATTAATCAATAATTTGTATCAAATCGTAGACCAGCTATATACATTTCCAAATCCTAGTCCGGCATATTGCACTGCAAAAATGAAGATTATTGAGACTGCCGCAGAGCGTATACAGGAAGTAACAGGAAGTAAACCAAGATGACAGCAAATGAACTAGCTGATGAATTAGAAAATGTTGGGATGGAGCAAAAGCATTATGACACCATGCAACAAGCAGCCACCATGCTACGCCAGCAACAAGCTGAGATAGAGGCGTTGAAAGCTGAGAATAGAGTATTAAGAAAAGGTGAGTTATGGCTAGGAATGGTTTACAACAATCGAGGAGAGGG
>Ga0214166_1000786_pt1 | contig 15120 bp, 13 predicted proteins | sample TroBogepilimnion_27_FD_153005 | JGI IMG/M metagenome (GOLD analysis project Ga0214166, IMG submission 153005) | Freshwater microbial communities from Trout Bog Lake, WI - Practice 18AUG2009 epilimnion v3 | ecosystem: Environmental > Aquatic > Freshwater > Lake > Epilimnion/Euphotic zone ...
TACCTGAATAGTTGAAACTCCAGAATTCGTACCTTTAGCGACCAATTGAGTTGCAAGAGTTTGACCTTGCTCCACAGTGCCAGCTGAAACTGTGCTGAATGTATCAATGTTGATGCCAAAGTTACTAAAGTTTAAATTTTGATGGAAGTTAGTTACTCCAGGACCGCCTTGATTTCCACCATCAACGTTGCCAACCACAACGGTCTGTGACGATGACAAACCATTGATAGTTCCAGTCAACGTTAAGTTCGCACCGTTGCTAGTTAATGTGTAGTTACCAGGGGTTTGATTTTGCATTGTTGGATCAATGTTGATCTTGAATGTCGAGTTCACAGCACCAACACCAGTAGAAGCGCTATCGCCCAAGTTTGCTGAAGCCGCAGAACCTGCTGTACTGTAGTAGCCCAAACCTTGTGATGCAGTTGCACCGAGAACAGCAACCTGAGTATTGACTAAAGTAGCGCCTGTTTTCAAGTCAGAGTTCACTGCATCAATACTTGAACCACTAGTGAGCAAGTTGATGCCGTTAAATTGGGTACGTTGCGCCGTCGCGTTAATTTCATTATTCAGATCTTGCATTTGAGTAACGATGTCAGCCTTTTGAGTGCTGTTTAATGAACCATCGTATCCTTGCACGGCCAATTGTTTCATCTTCAAGAGCATGTCTTGAATAGTAGACAAGGAGCTATCTGCAGTTTGCAACAAGTTAGTTGCGTCAGATAAGTTGTTGATCGATTGGTTTGTGCCGTTGATCTGGCTTTGCATGTTTTGTGCAATTGCCAAACCAGCCGCATCATCTTTTGCGCTATTAATACGCAAACCAGAAGACAAGCGCTGTACTGAAGTTGCCAAATTATTTTGAGCGTTGGACAAACTGTTTTGAGCAAACAAGGATGCCAAGTTCGTGTTAATTACGGTAGTCATGTAAATCTCCTTAAAAGTACTGCTTTTGTGCTTCTAGTTAATTGGTTGGGAGCAATTGCTTGCTGTAATCCCCTGTAGAACCATTAACGGACTAAAAAGCAGATGTGTTTAGAACAATTTAGGTTTCTTTTAAGAGACCTACTTTTAGGGACCTACTTTTCGCTAAGTATCTGAATTTAATGACATTTGATCTTTATACGCGCTTTAAAAGCGGCTGAGGAACCCGTCTATTGCTACGTTTTTTAGATCCCCTGCTGCTCTAAAACTCCGATTTAGCTCTCCTAAATGGGAGTTTTAGAGCTCTGAAGACTTTTTGAGCGCTTGCTCGCTCACCTTTACCGTCTATTTTGAGCGTTACTCCTGCCGATTAGCTCTTTGTAAGGCTAGTAATTCTCCAATTGCAGACGACAATCTGCGCTCTAAGGTAGTCTGATAGCGCATAAGCAAGTCCGATTCCGCAGCCGGCAAGCTAATGGCCTTAGTCATCAACTCTTTGATTTCATGGTACTTGTACACTGCTTGCTCCGCCTCCCGATAGGTTTGGAACAAGCGTGTAAATTGCCTAAGTTGTGAGCGCAACGCTATCTCTTCTGGCATAACGCTCTTTGCAGACTGGATTTGCGGCTCTTTTTCACGCGGCTTTTGGCCCCGGGCAATCCGGCGCTCCTCTTGATATCGCTCCAATTCATCTATTTCTGGCTGCTTTGCCTCTTTTTCCAGCTTTGCCTCGTAGTCTTTACCTAAGAGATAGCCTTCAATCAGCTCACTCCATTTACCAGAGTAGCGCTCTCCCGCTGATAACCTCTCTAAGTGCCTAACTACTTCGACTAGCTTTTCCATCCACTGATTGCTATTGTCCAAACCTACTACTGGGTAACTATTAAGATACTTGGTCAACTTTGGCAGGGCTCTTGCAAACTGGTGCTGGTTTTCAATAACCCCATTAAAGCCCTCTATTTCCTGACAAATGGTCTCTAAGAGCGCAAGGTCTAAGCGGCAAGGAAGATAAATCTGACCCTGAGCAATACATTCGATTGCCATCCCCATGGCCAGAGGACTTAGCCCGGGAACCTTTTCCAGGATTTTTTCAGGCTGTGATTCAAGCTCCTTACTAGCTAGGGTTAACTTGATTTGCTCTAAATCATATAAATACTGTAATTTGGCCCTACAAATCGCAATGCGCTCAATTTGCAGCTTTTCCAAGGGAGACTGGGGGTGGTAATAGTCAATCAATTCCTTTGCATAAGTCTCAACGAGCACTTTTTCTTGAGAATTGCTTGGCACCTTAGATGTCAACCCATGGGTTTTGGCATTGGCAGAAGATCGAGCCTTACCCTGTAGTGTTTTAGGCCCGCCACCGCGTTTTTCACCGATCATTTGCACCTCGAATGCTTAAATAAGCTTAAATCAAACAAACTTAGCAACACTAAAAAATTAACTTACTGATTTTATTGATAAAAATCGAGTTCGTTTTGCAAAAAGACTATTTTTTCCAGCGCACCCCTGCACCCTCTTCTGGCGTGCCGATGAATTCAACACCGGCTTCTTCCAATACTTTTTGTACAGCATCAAGAGTTTTTACCTGCCCCGATGGAATGCCATCAGAAGATTCCATGCGAATCACAGTTGTATAGGCAACTCCAGATAGCTCAGCAAGCTTGGTTGCCGTCATTCCAACGAGCGCTCTAGCAGCTTTTATTTGACCACTTGTAATCAAAATAATTTCTTACTATAATAGGATATATTGTTCTATTAAAAGAACTTAATATTTTTTATAAGGGATAAAAAATGCTTATTAATCAAGATTTTAGCGTAGATCGCACTAAATATATAGGTGGCTCAGACATTGGCGCCATCTTAGGCCTCTCCCGCTTTCGGTCCCCGTTAGAAGTCTGGCAGGAAAAGACGGGTAAAGAGACCAAGAAGGTCGATTCCCTCCCCTTACGCTTTGGCTCTTTTGCCGAGGAGTTTGTCGCTAATGAATACTCCCACGCTACCGGTCTTGAACTCCTTCATGATGAATCCGCCTTTATCCACCCAGAGCATCCCATGTTTAGTGCCCACATCGATAGGCTGGTTCTGGGCAAGGGCATAGGGAGTGCGCCTAGCAAGATTTTGGAATGCAAAACGGCTAACCCATTTGCCATGCATGATTGGGGAGAAGTGGGTTCAGACGAAGTACCACTACCTTACTTATGTCAGGTGGCTTGGTATCAAGCGATCACAAAAATTGAAGGGGCAGACCTAGCGGTCTTGTTCGGAAATAGTGATTTTCGGATCTATGAGATCGCCAGAGACAAAGCACTAGAAGCGCTGATTATTCAAAAGGCTTTGCACTTTTGGAATGTGTATGTTTTAAAAGATCTTCCACCCCCACCGCAAAGCCAGGCAGATTACCAAAGCCTCTTTAATAAAGGGGACTCAAGCAAAAGCATAGAAGCTCAAGCAGAAACCTTGGAACTCACTAAACGCTTGCAATTGCTAAATGGCCAGATTGAAGTTCGCGAAAAAGAGATCTCTTTGATTAAGCAAAACATCATGAGTCAGATGGGAGAGGCTGAGACGCTTCACTATCAAGGCAAAGTGTTAGCTACTTGGAAGGCCCCTAAGCCCTCTTTCAGAATTGATAGCAAACGCTTAGAGCTTGAGCATCCAGAACTGGCAATGAATTACAGGACCCCTGTTCAGAACAGTAGGCGCTTAGTGATTAAACAAATCAGTTGAGCAAGCAAGCTAAAAAATCCCAGGAGATCAACCATGAAAAGCACTCTTAATAAGCCAAGTAAGTTCGGTAAACGTACGCATACTCTTAAAGAGATATTAGAGCGAAAAGAAGCTACCAACAATGAGTCGACCATTAAGGATGCGGTAGAAAAGGACTTGTGCCAAGCTGATAAGTCACCCAAGCGATTTGACATCAAAGAAGATCTACCGACTCTAAGTCCCAAGCAGGTGGTTAACTTGAAAACAGTGCATTTTGATTACGGACAATCACCCCAAGCTACAAGCGTGCCTACAAGCGTCCTTACAAGCAACCCTACAAGCACCCCTGCAAACCTAGCAGAGTCTATTAATGTATTTAATGGACTCATTCATAAAGAAGTGAGTAGTGCCGCTAAGCTACTAGAGATTGATGAGGATGAACTAAAGGCTTGGATTGACCTACAAATTGAAGTACCTGCTAAGACAATCTTAAATTTACTACGCACGATTCAGAATCTGCGCTTAGATCCCTTAAACGAAGAAATTGGCTTTACTCAATATGAAGACGGTCGCTGGCAAGTCTTTATTACGATTGAAGGCTGCTCAAAACTACTAAATCAGCACAGCCAATTTAATGGCCTAGTCTTTAATCAAGCCGATACCCTAGTTGACGGAATACCTGAGTGGATTGAATGCTCAATCTTTAGACGCGATCGAATCATGCCCATTACCGTACGTGAATACCTCATTGAAGTGCGTAGCGATAAAGATATCTGGAAGAAGATGCCTAGAAGGATGCTGCGGCACAGAGCATTGCAGCAATGTCTTAGGCTGGCGATTGCCGCATAAAACATCAAAGAGCGTCCATCAAGGTTTAAGAAAAAAATCAATAAAAGCTTTTTATTTTTTTCTTAAAAAAGCAGGAATAAAATTCAATTCTCTTTGAGATGAGGCAATGGGGGCTGGTTTGGCTGGTTGGCTTGCCGGTTCTTTTTCGCTAACTTCTGGTGCCCCCTCTAAATGCACTTGGTTGGCTTGTGAGACTGGGGCAACCGAAGCAATTGGGATAACTGAAATAACTGGTCTAACAGAAGTAACAGGGGCAACAGAGGTATTGGAGGCAGTAAGAATATTCGTGGCTCTAGGCTGTAAAACCATTGGAGCATCGAGCTTTTTCCTTTTAATTTGCAAAACTTTTTCATAAACAAATTCGCCAAACTCTCGCATATTCTCAGAGATGATGCCGTTGTCGATCCTAAACCAAAAATCACTAAGCACTTCATTATTAATTTGTGAGATACGATAAATCGGTGGACAGACAGAGCAGTTATCCAAAAATTCTAACCCTGGAAATTTAATTTCATTAAGTTGATTGCGATCCACCCTACTTGGCGCAACCAGAATTACTTGCTCACGTTGACGCAATCTGACCATCATCCGCTGCACGTATTCCAAAATGAAAATTTCGGTACTAGCAATTTCAACCTTGCTATTGGAACTTGGCACAATAATGACATCAAACTCGAGCATGAACTCATAAGGAAGACCAAAGGTCCAAGTCAAATCAGCGATCGTAATATCAGCGTGGGCTCCATAGCGACGCAGCGCAGCCTTAGCCTCCAGCATCGTGTAATTAGAGTTTTGTTTATAGGACAAGCCCGCTTTGTAGGGCTGAATATTCGTATGGGGATTTTTGCTAATCAGAACCGAAGAGGTTCCCTGCTTGTCAAAATCGACAAGTGAGACTTTGATATTTTTATCAATGGCAATAAAACCAGCAAGATTTGCTGAGATCGTACTTTTACCAACCCCACCTTTTTGGTTGGTGATGAGAATTTTAATTTTTTCTCGCAAGATCTTTTAGTGTCGCGGTCGATTGTTTAAGAAAATAAGTCGCATAATTAATTTAATTTTTGATTTCAGTATCAAGCGTCATATTTTTGAGGACATCTTCTAAATTATCGCCATTTAAGCAAGTAAGCCTGCCGTTAATTCTCGCGTTAGAGTCAACATGCAGACGTGCCGATTGAATATCACCGATGATCGTAGCGCCTGAGCAAACCTCTACTGCTCCACTTGCCACAACATTGCCCTCTAACTTACCAACTAAAACCAGGTTGTTACATTGCACATTGCCTTTCACAAAGGCAGATTTATCAATCCACAAAACTGCATCCTTGTTTTCAATATCGACAATGTCCCCCATCACTTGACCCACGATCAGGTAGTTACCACTCATATTTAGATTACCTTGAATGAGGCAACCTTTGTCCAAAGTGCTCTTAAAAGATAACTTTTGGGTTTGCAGCAATGATGGTGTCTTTTTATTAAACATTATGGGTATGGACTAACTATGTTTTTGAGACGATATCACAAGAATTCAGCTTTTTTCAAAGATCAGTCACGGTACTGTCATTTAGTAATTGATTCTCCCAGAATCCCTAGTTGGGGACGAGTTAAGCTCTTTTTTTCTGGGCTAGTAGGCAATAAATTGCAGCCCTGATCTTGTCTAATTAACCAATGTCCTCAATAATAAGCGAGCCCAAATTCAAGCAATAATCTCTAGCAACTGGAAGCGCATATGAATACCGTGAATAAAAATAGAAGGCTGACCATCAAGGCTGGAATTGCCGCCAGTACTCTTGGCGCCTTTCCTCTGATCCCAAGAGCTCAAGGCTCTGACCGTTTTGCACCGTATCGAGGACAGAAAATTACTGCGTGCTGGCCATCAGACTACGCTACCTTCCAGGTGAGTAAGCAAATCATTCCGGAATTCACAAAACAAACGGGGATACAGGTTGAACTTGATGAAGCCCCTTATGTTCAAATCAAAAATAAGCTATTGGAATCTGGCGCAGCATCTAATCCAAAATATGACTTTGCAGTTTATATTGCACCTTGGAAAAGTGAGTTAGCCGCCAAAAAATGCTTAGCGGAGCTCACCCCATTTTTCAATAACAAGGTTTTAGCCGATTCCAAATATGATGCCAACGATCTAATACCGGGTCTTTTAACCAATATCGGTCTAGTTGGGGGAAGATTAGGCTATTTAGATGGTCCAAATGCCAAGCTGTATGGAATCCCAAGGGGTGGTGAGACCAGTATTTTGGCTTATCGTAAAGATGTATTTGATCGATATAAAGTCAAGCCCCCCGCAGACTATAAATCCTTTGCGCAGTTGCTTGTTGAGCTTAATGAGAAGAGTAAAAGTCCCGCGCTAACGCAGCGTCTGCTAAAGGGACATCACTGCGTTCACTCTTGGTTATTGCACTTAAACCCCTTAGGTGGCCACATTTTTGATGAGCAGTGGAACCCGATCTTTAATCAAGCGCCAGGGGTTGAAGCTGTTAATTTTCAAAAACTCGTTAAAGAAACGGGGCCTGATGGTATCCAAGAATTTGGATTTACCGAAAACATTAATAGCTTTTTAAGTGGCCAGTCCAATATTTATCTTGATAGCACCGTCATTTTTTCGTTGATGCTGCGACCAGAAAATGCTGAGCTAGCAAAAAATGTAGGATTTTCTTTGCACCCTAGGGGAGTCAAGTACGCATCCTCAACTGGTGGCTTTGGCTGTGGTGTCATGGAAAATTCCAACCAAAAAGAGGCTAGCTTTTTGTTTTTGGAATGGATTACCTCAAAGCAACAAGATATCCAGATCACTAAATTAGGTGGTGCACCAAACCGAGTATCTACCCTTTACCAGCCCGATCTGCTCAGGCAACTACCCGGATTTGCGGTTTACCAAAAGCAACTCTTACATGCCACTCCAGACTGGCGCCCGATCATTCCGCAATGGGATGAGCTTAATATCAAGTACCTTGGAGCCACGATCCCAGATGTCATTTCAGGTAAAGCAAGTAGTCAAGCGGCCATGAATGATTGCGCAAAAGAGGTTGCAGTCAAAATGAAGGAATGGGGTTACAACTCGTAGGCTTTCGTCTCAAAGATTATGCGACAGGCAGTTAGCTTACAGAGAATAGTCTGACCAATCACTTGCAACCCTTGGCTCAACAATAAGCATTGTTAAGTCATCACGCTGGGACTCGCCACCTTTCCACTTGGCAAATACACCGAGCATTGCTTGGAGCACTTCATTGGCACTGGAATAGGGTGCACGAGTCAATGCATCTACCAAACTCCTATTGCCCAACATTCTGCGCTTTTGTTCGCCAATTTGCGTAGGAAAACCATCGGAATACAGCACATACAAAAACTGCCCTAAAGCAAAGCGATGTACTTTTAGTGATTCCCTAATGTCGACATTCTTGTATCCCATGGGCTGCTTTGACCCCTCTACTGATTGGACTGAACCATCCGGATTTTTAATTAATAAGTTCATGCCCATACCAAGATAATCGACACTCTTGGTATCAACATCAATACATAAAAAAGAGGCTTCAAAACCATCATTGATTTCTGAATATTGAGAATCGAGCGCAAGGGACTTTGAAAAATCCGCATGTACTTTTTCGACAATTTTTTCCAGAGTTGCACTAGCGTACATCTGAGAAGAAATTTGATCTAGAGTTGAGATTGCCACCAAAGACATAAATGCTCCCGGCACTCCATGACCTGTACAATCGGCGCAAACTACATAAACTCGTGATCCAAATTTTTTGATCCAATAAAAATCGCCGCCAACAACTTCCTTAGGCGACCAATAAATAGCCAAATCCTTAAAATAGTCTTTTACAGCAGACACTCTTGGCAGATAGCTCTTTTGAATACGCTGCGCAACTAGAATTGAATCTTCAATCTGCTTTTTAGACTCGCTAATGATGAGCTTATTGCGCTCTAAAGAGTCCAGCATAGTATTGAATGAATCCCTGAGCTGATTAACTTCTACAGTACCTCTACTCCTGACTCGCAAACTTAAATCATCAGAAACCCGAATCTTCTCGATTGTTGCAAGCAATCGAAATAGGGGTGATAAAAAGAGTTTGGCGAATAAATAGGCGAGTGGTCCTACGAATAATAAAATTAAAAATGACGCATACCAAACGTTTCGTTTTAAAGAATTTACTAGCGCATCTGCCTGATCTTTTGAAATTTCTGAAGCAATGATCCATTGGGCATTTTTAATATTAATTTGCTTATATGCGCCTATAACTTCTTGACCATAATAATTCGTGTATGAATCTATCCCAGCATTGCCTTTGGCGGCATTCCTGATTCCTGCTGTATCTATTTTTAAGACATAAGAATCAGAATTAAATTTTGTGTAGGCGTTGACTAGATACCGATTTTCTTTACCCTCGTGATTGTTGACAAAGAGCTCTGGCTGGCTAATCGATTTTCTAGTATCAATTCTGGTTCTTCCATCAATACCGGTAACAATCACTTCGCCGGTATCGCCTAGACCATCCTCATTCCAGCGAAAAAAGTTCGTAACCTGCATCGTTAGATCGAGCGTTGTTAACTGAACAACTAGCGTTCCCACTCTCTTATCGACATCAAATATTGGGGCAGCTATGAACGCTGATGCTCTGCCCATAGATGGACTGTATGGAGCAAAGTCTACAAAAATAACCTCGCCCTTATTTACTTGAGCAGATTCCTGATAAGCCCTAACCAATCCTTCATTTTTGAAGGGGCTTTCTTTCAGATTCGTAGCAAAATCCACTTTTTTTTGAGCAGAATATAAAACATCGCCGCCTTTACCAATAATGTAGATATCGGCAAAAAGGTTTTCACCCAATAGTTTTTTTAAGCCTTGATGATATTTTTCATGAAAATTTGAGTAGGCTAAAACTTTTTCAGACTTGTCAACAAAGATCGGTAAAGTACTAGGCTCTACTGATGCTATGAATGCATCTTGCAATAAAATCCCAGCGCTCGATTTTGGTAATGTGGCCTCAGAAAATACGAAATTTGGTGTCGTTTCATGAAGTTCTGGCAGAAAGACTTTAGTATAAAAACGCTGTACGTTTTTCCTAGACTGATCCTGGACATTTTTTTGTTGCTCTGGAGTTTTTAGAAAATCATTATTAATCAGTGGCAGGCTATCCTCAAAATCATTGGTTGCTTTAATGACCTCATCACTAGCAGCAAGCAGCTGAATGATATGAAACTTATTATCGAAATAATTTTGAACCACTTGCGCTTTATTGTTACGAAGCCCTATGAGCTTTTCAGTAATGATGGGAGCAATAGAGTCCTCAGCAATGCGGATCGCAATAAATGAGTTAATTAATAAAGCCGGTATGGAAACGATGCCAAAAGCAATAAAAACAACAAATACCGTTTTTATCTTAAAATGGGTATAAACGTACCTTAAGAAGTTATTAATTACTTTCATATTCGCTAAATCATAAAAGATTGGTTTTGAATGCCATTTTCCAAGATTTCGAACCTCTTTCCCGAAGGGAGCGAAGAGCACCAGTTAATAGCTGATGCGGCTAAATCCCATCAAAAATTACAAAAAACATTAGATCGGCTAGTCAAACACAGCGATCGATTTGAGGAGGAGCTAAGAAAGACCTCCCAAGATCTTAAAGAAAAAAATGAGTTCTTAGAATTTCTTACAAACCGCCTTTCAAAATACCTATCTCCCCAGGTTTTCAATTCTATATTTGAGAGCAAATCGATTGCCAATGTAGGTACTCAACGCAAAAAACTGACCGTCTTTTTTAGTGATATCGCTAGCTTCACCACTATATCAGAGCAGTCTCAGCCAGAAGCGCTAACTCTATTTTTAAATGATTATTTGGCAGAAATGTCCAATATTGCATTAGCCCACGGGGCAACTATCGATAAGTTTATCGGCGATGCAATCATGATTTTCTTTGGTGATCCAGAAACCTTGGGCGAAAAAGAGGATGCATTGCAGTGCGTAAAAATGGCGATTAAGATGCAGGAAAAAATGGTCGAGCTTCGGATCAAATGGTCAAAAATGGGATTTAATCTGCCCTTTAGAGTCCGAATGGGTATAAATACCGGTTTTTGTAATGTAGGAAATTTTGGTTTTGAAAACCGTATGGAATACACCATCATCGGCGGGTCAGTTAACCTGGCCTCCAGACTAGAGGGCCTTTCCGATATTGATGGCATTCTCATCTCGCAAGACACCCATGCCTTAGTAGATGATGAGATCGATACTGAAGCGCGTGAACCCATTCATGTAAAGGGTTTAGCTAGAACCGTCAATACCTTTGCGGTCAAAGGACTTCGTTCCTCACAAAGCGCTACGAACTCCAATACTATTTCACACCTTGGCAGCACACTAGCAATAGACTATGAAAAACTCACACTTGCACAAAAGCAAGATCTCAAGCATCAACTCATGCGAGCAATTGATAAACTCGACAAAAATTAGTGCGTAGCTCGTTGACTGTCATCAAATCTTATTCAGATTTGATGAGATCGACTTTAAGATGCATGGCCGAGTAGTCAGATAGCAAATCCTCAACAAACTCTTGAGTCACATCATCATCTTCATCGCACGACCACACAACTGAAATATCTGAGCCAGCCTTGGCCTTATCTTCTAACTTATCCATTAATTCCATCAGCGCTCTTGCTGATGAGCTATTAAAGTAAATCAAACTAATGTTGGCAGATAAGTTTTTTGCACTCGAAAAATGCTGATCCAATGCTTGATTTAGTGAACCAAAAAATTGACTTGCGTCTTCTGGGTAGCACTCACCTGAAAGAGTTAGAGCACCTGTATCAAAATTCAAGCTCACCTCGGGGGTGCGTGAACTTGCTGGAAGATTAAATTCGTTACTCAAAATAGCCTCACTTTAAACAAATGCTTTCATCATAAAGAAATGGTGCCTATCATCCGATTGCACAAAAGATGTCTCTATTGGTTTTGCTGATCTTCTGGCAATTTCTGTTAAACCTAAGCTAGCACCCTTACTAGTCTCCTCCGTTGGTTTGCGGATTTGGTCTTTTAAGAGTGCGCGCAACTCTTCGTCAGACTTACCCTGAACCTTACTCAAGCGAGCTTGCATTGCTGGAACTGCCTCAGACTTAATATAGTTGCCACTAATTAAACTGATAAAACCATCAGTCTCCTCAACTACCATGACCAATCCAAAGCCAGAGTGATCCTCGTCTTTGATGGTGACGCCTTTGGGACCCTCTAGTCCATAACGGATGAGATTTTGCATTAACTCAACAAAAATTGAGAAGATTTGCTTTACCTTCTTTTTATCTTCCACGTGCTCATTAAGACGCACCTTAAGTGTCAGCCCGATGGCATCGAGCAAATCCTCGCTAACATAACCGCTGTAGCAAAGCATAAAACGATCGTCTGGCAAAAGGTGTCTGATTTGCTCAAATTGATTAAAGTTCATGTTTTTTAATGGAATCTGAAATACTGGTGTAGGATATTGTGCGGCTTACTCGATGTCAAACGCATTTGCACCTCAAAACCACTGACAAGGCAGGGAGTTTTAAGACAATATCGCTGATTTTAAGGCTAAAATAACATTTCTCAACCTTTAATAACCACTGCAGGGCGATATGTTTGACTTTAGTAAAGTAGAAAGACTGAAAAGCAAAGCCGATGGGGGGGATGCTAAGGCACAAATCGAGCTGGGCAAAGAATACATGTCTGGGCGCAATATTCCTGCTAATTTCACCAAAGGCTATGCCTACTTTGCAATGGCTGCTCGGAAAAGTGATCCTGAGGCACTTTTTTTATTAGGAGAATGTCAAGATAATGGCAACGGTACTGAGGTTAACCCCACAAGCGCCTTTCAAAACTACAAAAAAGCGGCGAACCTTGGTAACCTAAGAGCAATATTGAGCTTGGCCAGCTTCTACGAGACGGGGCGTGGTGGGTTAGTTGATTACCCAAAATCCCTTGAGCAATATCAAGCGGCACTAAAACTTGGGCACACTCCTGCGAAAGAGCAAATCGCACGCCTTGAAGCCCTATGCAAAAGCTCGTTAGCACATGCTAGTAATGCCGGAAGCTCTGCTCCAGCTGGAACTCGCGGTAGCCACCCAGCACAAGAATTACTCAATACAACCAAAGCCAAGCAAGCGCAAAACAATGAAATCAAAATTGACTCCATTCCCTTTTTTAGAGGCATGGGTGCCATGGAGCTTCTTTTCTTGATGGGGCTTGTTCAAAATATTAAAGGTAAGCGCGGACAATTTCTCTTTTGCGAGGGGCAACCCCCCAATGGACTTTTCATTGTTCTCTCTGGTCTATGCTCTGTAAGACTTAGCAATCTAAACTCAAGCAGTTTTACTGAGATTAAGTCAGTTAAACCAGGAGATTATGTTGGTGAGTTTGGATTGATTGATGGCTTACCAAGATCTGCCACGGTCGTTGTAACCGAAGATGCTGATCTAATGTTTTTACCAACCAAAGCCTTTCAATCTGCTATTACTACGCAACCCAAAGTAGCGCAGGTTGTAACGCAAAACTTACTAACTAGTATTCGCGATAAGAATATTATCATTCGCGAAAAAGAGGCAAAAGAACTAGTTTATAGCGGTAGAACTGTTCCTACTGATATTGAGACTTTGCGAAAGCTGGTTTCTATTCTTAGGGCCAGCAATAGTACCGAGCAAACTGATTACTGGGACCGCTAATTTTTTTATAAGTCAACAATATCAAGATGCAATCAAACGAAATTAATTTTTGCGAAAAAATTAGACTTCGCAGATTGACTAAAACATCACTTATTGATAGCTTTAAAGAAGCACAATCATTGCTTCACATACCAAAAAATTCTTTCGACTCTAGGCTTTTAAATTTAATCGCAATAACAAATGAAATGTTGGCAGTGGTTGAAGATTATGGTCGCCAAAGGGAATTAGAAGACAATGAGCCCGCATACCATAATCGTCAACACTTTGCTGATGCCTGCCTATCGCTAGCTATCTTCCTCACAAAAACAGAAACTTTTTCTGATCAGCAGAAACAATTGCTATTGTTAACAATACTTAGTCACGACTATGGGCATCGCGGTATCAGTAAAAAATTAGATGATCAAAGCCATGAGGAAGAAACTGTTAAGCTCCTGAAGAACTCCCCTCTGAATAGGCTATCTGAGTCTGATTTTGAATTACTGTCTGAATTAATCATTGGCACAACGCCACATAACCTAACGGCAATTAATGCAAGGCACTTAGAGGATCCAGAAAACCCTAGATATTTTATGCAGTCACTAATTAATGATGCTGATATTGCTGCCAGCTTTATTGATTCACTGACGCCTAGCCTAACTAAAGCAATCTTGATTGAATCTGGTAACTTGAGCCCAAGCGATCAAGAAGTATTATCTGGAATTACTTTCTTTAAGCAAAACTTTCATATCACTACGGATATTGCTAAATACTTTCTATCTTAATTCCTTTAAAAAATCTTAAGAACAGTAAGTTCAGTCAACAAATTTTTGAAAGAAAATCTTAGTTTATGGGTTCATTCTTAACTTTAACAGGGTTATTTAATGAGTTACTCATTAAGACTACTTCCCTGCGGCCATATTAGTTAAAGCGCTTAAAGAACTTGCCAAATTCGTGCTTGTTGAGTTCAATTGGTAAAGTAGCGCATTTAAACCTGAATATTGCGCGATATAGGCATCTTGGATCTTATTAAGACGATCCTGTAAATTCTGCTGCTCTTTTTGCAATGACTGAACCGAAGAGTTCTCAGCACTGATTTCTTGAGATATCGCCCCAATACTACTCGACTGAGCCTGAATAAAGTTTGACAGATTATCTGATTGGCTAATATAACCTATTCTTGCTCCTTGAATTAACTTTGATCTAAGGCCATTTGCAACGGCAGTTTGATAGCTTGCCGTATCAAGCGATAAGGTACCGTCAAGCTGTATCACCATCCCCAGCTCAGATAAACTCAAAACATATGGCTGATGATTTGAATCTAATGAACCGATGTTGTAAGTAGCTCCATTTGCAAAACGCCTTTTGATACCCTCAACAAAAGACAGCATCGTTGGATCATTCCCAAAGGTACCGGCAGTATTGGTACTGGATTTTCCGTTATTTGCATTAGCGGTCATGGTGTTGTAATCGGTAATGAGCTTGTTATATGCCGTCATCATATTCATGATGGTATTCTGGGTATTATCTGTACCTAGCACGATATTAATATTGGCAGATTTTGTTGTTCCCGGACTTGGGTTTGCAGTGATTTGAAAATTGACGCCTGACACAAAGTCGCTGATCGTATTGGTACTGCGCACAATGTTTACCCCATCAATGTTGAGTTTGGCATCCTGCGCAGTGGTGTACTTTGTGATCCCGCCATCTAGCAAGCTATTACTCATAAGCGAGTTTGAAACAACCGTAGTCGCCGTACCATTATTTTGAGTATTCGAAGTGCTCTCATTGGTGCTCACTGGAGAATTCGCTGAAACATTTGAGCTACTTGGACTCATATGTGAGCTAGCGCTTGATTGCCCGACTGTGACTGTTGCACTGACTGGTGAGCCGGGTTCTACAGTAGTATTAATAGTGTAGGTTGTTCCGCTAGTTCCACCATTGGTTGAGCTTGCACCATTG
>Ga0214166_1000789_pt1 | contig 15114 bp, 27 predicted proteins | sample TroBogepilimnion_27_FD_153005 | JGI IMG/M metagenome (GOLD analysis project Ga0214166, IMG submission 153005) | Freshwater microbial communities from Trout Bog Lake, WI - Practice 18AUG2009 epilimnion v3 | ecosystem: Environmental > Aquatic > Freshwater > Lake > Epilimnion/Euphotic zone ...
CGAATGCCTGCGGCCATCCAATCCTCATTTTTGTCTATGAAACCGCTAACGAAAGCTTCCTTTCCATAACCAGGTTCTTTTGGATCTCCTCTTAAAATTCCCAGGAAACCAGAAGAATTTAATGGTAAAGCAACAATAATTACAGGCACCGGATTTTCCCAAACAGTTTTATCACATACATCGCATTTGTAAGGATCTATTTGGGAAGAATATTCAGTTCCGCAATAATGACAATATTTATATGGCCTCATACTTCAACAGCTGGTTTAGGTTGATATTTATAAGTCCTTTCTATTCTAAGCCCTTTTGGTATATTAAGAATTTTCAGGACATTTCTTTTAGCAGGGTATCTAACTTCCCTCACTGGTTCATTTACAATAGCTCCTTCTGAACTACACCAATGTGCCATTAGTTGTCTTTTTTGATGTATAGAGCCATCTAAATAATAGACGTCAAAAATACGGGTCCGATGATCGTATCCCCGATCATAACCTTCTACGTAAGGACTTTTATGTTTTAATACCAACTTATCGTTAATAAAGTAAAGTATAAAACTACGCCTTCTTCCGTCCCGGCACCTTACACTGTGCTGATGTGCCATTGTCAGTTTGTACTCCATCATCTATGGTTTTTTGGACTTCTCCATTGAAAGAAGCAGGCATTAAATCAATGTTGTGCTTCTTTGCAACTTTTATTAGAATAGGAATTAGTATTGATGCCCCTGGTATAACAATGAATGGTACCACAACACCTACTATTTTTAATGTATCCCATAGTTGGGCTTTTAGTATTTTTTCTTCCTCGTCCGATATTTTACGTTCCTTCATGTACTTACCGATTATTTCGGCAGCTTCCTTCGTTCCTTTGGCCTCTTCTTTCATTCCTCGTACAAAGTGGTGGGCACTCACCTCTATCTTTTGTACCCATTCGTATTTCTTCATTGGTTACATGAGGAATCTTATTCCTCTGCCATATTAAAGGCTTTTATTAATTCGACGTATTTTGGTTCTACTGCAACTTTTACTGCTTGTGCCGTGATCTCTTCAAACTTGTGAAGCCTGTTATGTTTTCTTAACAGCTCCTTCTCGTGTTCAATAGCTTCTGGTAGTTTGTTTTCCGGTGTAACTACTACACCTAGTTTTCCGTCCTCGCTATAAGAAATTAGTATCACCTTTGTGCCGGGGCAAGATATACCATAAGGTGAATCTTTGGTCATTCGATATTCGCCAGGAGGATACTTGGCAATAATCTTTTGTATCTCTTCCGGACGGGAAGCTACCCAGTTTAACCATTCCTGCTCTCTTTCGTTAGGCATACCTTGTTTTTTTAAACAGATTACTGAATTGAGAAGCTTGTCTTTCTTTCTTTTGGTCTTCCCTTTCCTTTAAATAAACACCCTCTACATATTCACCTTTGGCATTTTTCTTTGTGCCCATCTTATCAAAGATACGAACTTCTGAAAAATTCTCAGTTTCAAATGTTATCCTTACCACTTCCCTTTTTTCCTTGGTCTTTTTTATTTCCTCAATCTCCTGGGCACTCAATTTTTTGTCTTTCTCCACCTCCCACATCCATCCTTCGGTAATTAAGGATATACATAAAGGGCCTACACCTTCCTCCTCTAATTTTTGGAGGATTTTTGGTATTACCACATTTGTTAAGGCATTTTTTGTAAATCCTGCTTTCATTAAATCCTCCGGGACAGGAATCAATGCTAAGACGGGCTTAGTCTCATTCGGATCGTAACAAAGGATATTAATCACGGCAGGTATTTGTCCTTCCTCGATAATTTCCTCATTCGTTTGTTGGATAACGAATCTTTTGAATTTTTCTATCTCGTCCGTATGTTTGTTCTCGCTTGACATCGTAATGAAAATTTATATTGTAAAAGTAATGAATATTTCTCAATTAAAAAAATCTATTATGTTAAATCTATGTTAAGATTTACTTGGTTATGATTACCAGCAACCTTTTGCGGGCAATGGGCGATATTTTACCATCAGAGAATACCTCTTCCAGTAATTTCTTTGCTCCTTCTGGAGATTCGTTAAATTTATCCAAAATTGCAAGAGTCCAAGATTCATCCTCCCATTTACTAGGGTCCGGTGGTTTTCTATTAATAATAGTAGGATCTATTGTGAAATTTTCGGGTGGTGGAATTATCTTCTTTGTATCATTACCTTTTTTGGCAACAGATTTACGATTGCTGCCAAATCCATTACGGCTTGACATACTAGCCATCTTCTCTGCAACTTCTGGATCTTTTATAATTTCATACGAATTACCAGTTTTATGGAACACCATTAAATTACCAGTCCATTTATTTTCAGTTGAACACTGAACACAAAGTTTATAACCAATCTCCTCTCTTTTCTTAGGAATAATATTGCCACATTTACAAATCATTCTTTTTTTTATTGAGTTCGTTTGATCTTCTAGTTTCCCATCCTTTTTTTATTTTTTCACTTCTTTCCTCCTTTGTAAGATTTGACCAGGACCATGCATTTCTTGTTCTCCTTTTCCTTTCCTCTTTATTTAAACCGGCCCATCCTTTTAGATTAGCCTCTGTTTGCATTTTACTTCTATCCTCTTTGGAAATCTTTTCCCACCTCCTTCTAGAAAGCTTCCCTTGTTTTATAGGATCTTTAAAAGTATTATTTGGGTGATCCTTAAGTTTTTGTCTACGTTCTTCCGTATATTTATATTTCCCTGCTTTGTGCATTTCCTTCGCTGCAAAATTAGAAGCTTCTCTTGCTGCTGCATAATGACGGGAAGTTAAAAACTCATACTGTTTCGTTTTTTTATTTCTTTTCATGGAATGAAATGCAAATGCCATCTCTTTCGTTCCATATATTTTCCATAAAAGCCAATGAGCTAAAAAATGCTCTCTTGCTGTTAGAAGAACTAAATTTTCTTTACTATTATTACCTCCGTGAGATTTAGGTATAATATGATGCTTTTCATAATATACACCTATAATTTTTTCTCTATTTTTTCTAGTTATTATTAACTGTTCATAATGCCATTTGTAATCCATATACCTTTTAAAGTATATATCAACGTCGGCAATGAATATCAACTCTTTTTTGAGGTATTATGTTGCCGCACTTGCAAATCATCTTCACTATAAGTTATTGGTGGAAAATCTAGATAACCAAAAATAAATTGATTTGTTTCAGATTTATAATATAATGAGCCCTCATAAATCTGGTGTTGTAATAGGTCCACAAGAAAATGCCGGATTTCTTTCTGATGGAGCATTAGCGCAAACAATTGCTTGTTTGGAGATTCTTTTAACATCTTCTGAATTACTTTTCCTACTAAGACCCCTCCATTTGAAGTAAAAGCTTCTCTGAATTGAGCCACTGTTATCATTGATTTACATTTAGTCTTGCAAATATAATATAAAAAATCTGAAGTAAAAAATTTATTTTGAACTTTTTCTCTAGTTGGGTATTATAGGACCCTAGGCCAGATATATAAGAAATGAAACATCTTATACCAATACATTTATTTGAATGGGATATACCAGGTGATCCCACTGGGGATGGTGGTATGATGGCTCAGAACCCTAGAATACCAGATACTATTTCTATTCAAAAGTATAGTGATGAATGGCAAAAGAAACCTTGTAAGAAATGCAAGAAAAAGAGGTTAAAGAGGTTAAAATAACCAAGATATATAAAAAATGAACTCAACTAATAAACCGGGTAGTTATAAATTAAGGGGGCCACAAGCTGGTATTAATGTAGCAATGCCAGAAGATGAAGAAACTCCAGAAGAGGTTCTTAAATCCCCCGATGGTGAGATGAGCCAGGATAATATAATACAAAAGCTCCAAACTGGTGATTACGTAGGAGCTAAAAAAATTGTTAATGATTTACTTGGATTTATTGGAAGTGATGAGGAGAAAGAAATAATTAAAGGTGTATTACTTCAGGTAGAGGATTATTTAAAAACTTTAGAGCCTGAAAAACAAAAAGAAATAAAAGCTGCAGTTATGGGCGATAGCACTCCGGGAGGAAAAACAAACCCTAAATATGTAATGGAAAAAATGGTAAAGTTAAATAGGTATTCTGAGTTTGTGGGAAAAATAAATGAGCAAAGTAATCCTACAGATCTTAAAACCTTACCCTTTGAAAAAGTTTTGTCAATGTTCGAAACTTTAGTGAATAGTTTAGCTACTAAAACTAAGACACCTGCTGATGAACAGCAACTTAATGATTTTAGGGCAGAATTAACATCTAGAAGGGATCCAAACAAACACTAAATAATTTCAAAAATGGAAAAGGCAAAAATTCTATTCCTTCTAAAAAGAAGAGAGGATTATAATGTTGAGACTCATACAAAAGCTGGTCTAGTCACTGGCCTATATAATTCCGCTTCCTTCATGAACAATATGTTGGTAGAATCAGGGTTAGATTCTAATCTAGGGGTGGTTATAGACAATAATGATATTGATAGAGAGGTAACCAAGTATAGACCCACACACGTTATTATCGAGGCTCTTTGGGTAGTACCTTCTAAATTCTCTGTCTTATGTAAGCTACATCCCAATGTTAAATGGATCATTAGATTACATAGCGAAATACCATTTCTTGCTAATGAGGGTATGGCAATGGATTGGTTAGGAGATTATGTAGAATTTCCAAATCTTTATATAGGTGCCAATGCTCCTAGGGCTTTAAAAGAAGTTAGATTCTACGCATCCCATAAGATGGGATGGGATAAGGAAACCACCGAAAAAAGAATTATCTATTTCCCCAATTTCTATCCCCAAGATTATACTAGAAAAGATTTTGATAAGGAGAAGGAATACATTGATATAAGTTGTTTTGGTGCTATCCGTCCTTTAAAGAACCATGTATTACAAGCACTAGCAGCTATTAAGTTTGCAGATATAATCGGAAAGAAACTTAAATTCCATGTAAACTCTGGTAGGGTTGAAATGAACGGTAGCCCAGTATTACATAATTTAAAAGGATTATTTGAGCAACTACAAGAAAAAGGGCATGAATTAATAAACCATGAATGGACGGATAGAGAAGGATTTTTAGAACTTTGTTCTAAAATGGATATTGGTATGCAATCTTCTATAACCGAAACATTTAATATTGTTGGTGCAGACCACATAAGTGTTGGTGTACCTCTTGTTGGTTCTAAAGAAATTCCATGGGCGGTTGAATACTTCTGTGGCAACCCAGTAGAAAGCGATGAGATATGTACTGCCCTATTGAGGACCTATAAATTACCAAAAATAAACGTTTGTGCAAACCAGCACTACTTGAAAAAATATACTGATAAAACTAGAAAAATCTGGGTAGAATATTTTACTAATTATATATAAGCAAATGAAAAAACAAAGACATAGAGTAAAAAAATCTAGATGGATAGAAGGAATTTTGGAAACTGAGATATTGCTGTTTGAATCCTTAGAGGAAGCATTAGCTGCATCAAAATTGTTAAAGGGCCATCACATTAAGATATACAACGAATTAAATGAATTAGTCCATAGTCACCATAATGGTTATGACCACGGCCATCATACCTACGCATAATAGTTTGAAATAAATTTTTTTATTCAATAACGAATCATTATATTTGCATTATTAATTATAGGAGTTATGACTATATTCAATCCTGAAAATAAAGAGGTCCTTACATTTGGACAAATAATGGATCCGGCAATGACCATTAGGGATTATGATGATGCACAGCAATATTTAGAAAGTTATGTAGCCTGGTTAGAAGCTGCCTGGGCACGCCAAGGTAAAGTAGCAGAAGAACCAGCAATTAATATTGCCAAAAGCAATATAGGATATTGGGCAGGTTATTATGGTGATGATACCAGAAGAAGAGTAGAAAGGGTATTTGAATGTGAACACCCCGTATTTGGTTCAATAATCAAAAAAGGATCTCCCACTGCAAAAGAGGCATTTGAACTTGGGATGAAGATAGGAGAGGCAGCAGCCAAAAGAAAGAAATAATATTACCCATCAATAATGAGATTAGATCATATAGCCTACAGAGTAAAAGACCGGCAAGTTACTGCGGAGTTTTTTATTAAAGCCTTTAATTATCGTATCGCCGAAGACTTGCCTGAAGGATTCGATATTCAATTTGAAGATGGCACTTTTGCTAAATGTCTAGTTCTTCTCCCACCAGAAAAAATAGATAGTTCTCCTTTCCATAAAGATTCCTGTGATTGGTGTAATTGTGATATAGGAATCACATATCATATGGCACCGGAAATCTTTATCTCTGATGGATCTAATGGATCTATAGTTAAAGATTGGGTAGAAACAAGGGGAGGTGTAGGTGGTATTCATCATCTGGCATATCAAGTAGATTCGGTAGAAAAGAAGATGCAGGAAATGATAGAACTGGGTTATGCAGAATTTACTACCACAGAACCTTTAAAATGTGAAGGCCTAGTTCAAGTATTTACTAAACCGTCCCAAGTAACAGGAGTAATCTATGAATTTATTGAAAGGGGCAAACAAGGATTTTGTAAGGAAAACGTAAAAGACCTTATGAATTCTACTAAAACTAGTTAAAATAATTTACCCTGTATTGTTTTTGGAGGTGCTGGAGGAATTTCTGGCACCTTATATTTGTCGGCATTTTTAGTCATCCACTTCTTTAGATATTTCTCTACCTCTCCATCTTTTCCTCTCTTTTTTTCATAATTAGCTATCTTTGCTAATTGACCTGCATAATAGGGCATCTTAGCCCTTACTTGTTCCATTTCTAAAGGAAGTAATTCCCCTGCTGCCATTAGCTTTTCTGCTAATCCAGTAAAATAAATCATATCCATATAATCAAAGCCCCAGCCATCCTTCACATTATCACTTTTACTAAGAAAGTATAACCATAATAGGGATTTGATATTATTTGCATCAGTTTCAAAAGATATTGTGGCCCTATACCCAAGGGATTTTTCTATATCATCGGCCACTAATTGCTTTTCTACAGGTATGTCTTTAATATACCATTCATTTAAAAAATTCTTAAAACTCTTTATCTTTCCCATTTACCTTTTTATATATCCTGTTGTTTTGTCAGCAACTGAGGCGCCTCTCGGATTTTTATACTTTGGTAAAATCAATTTAGTTTCCCCTCTAAGATATGAATTCTACAGCTGGGATATTACTGATGTAATATTTTTAGCACTGTTTTTGAGAAATGTTTCGGTGGGACTGAAATTATTTTATAATTCCGTAATCGACAAGAGATTTGTATAACTCTATGTTTTCTGGTAGATAATCTTTTAATAATTCTTGGTCTCGTTCATAAATAGTATCCCATAATTGAACAAGGGCCATTTCAAATATAGTTTTCTTGTCTTTCATATACTTCCAAAGTTCATGGATTGTTTGAATTGCTAGTTTTTCATTATAATAGCGTAAATCTCCTTTTATTGTGTCGTAATGAATATCTTCTAACGCAACCAAAGAATTATGTTCTATTCTATAATGTCCTCCTATCCACTTTGGTGAATACTTAGTTGTTTCTAATAAATTATGGGATACGTCAAAATTTCTTCCGACAAATTTGGGGCATCCTTTTAAAGATTTAAGACCAACTTCAGATGCAGTAAAATCCCCTTCTATTCTACCAAAATCCAGGCCCATAAACCCATCCAATGTATAATTTGGTGCCCATTCAGAGTTACAAAAGAAATGCCCATCAACATTAACTAACCAGTTCTCGTCTATGTTCCATTTTCCAGGGGCTCCGTAATTTAAAAACTCTATTTGACTTTCTGTTATAACTCTTTTCATTTAGTTAATTTTAAAGCTGTTTAAACAGCCAAAAAAGTGAAATAATATGTAATGATTAAAGAATAATTTGGTCATAAAATTTCATGCTTAAAATCGACCAAATTAACAGCCAAAGTATATTTATTAAGGAAGAATTCCTAGTAATAACTTATTTATTTAGAATACCCTTTGTCTTGGCCGGCAAGAAGTAACGCATGATCGAAATACCAAAAAAACTGACACTACTGGCAGAATTTACTCCGCTATAATAGTATTGTCCATAGTAAACATTGATGTGTATTGTTTTACTATAGGAATACTCAATGCCAGAGGTAAACTCTACAAGGAAGTTCTCTTCCGCATTCATAACAAATCCAACTCCCGTTGTGATTGTATTTGTCCATTTACCTTGCTGGAAGATATTAAGATTAGGACGAACCTCAAAATATGTAGATGTATCTTTACCTACTTGCTTAGAGAGAGTTGTTTTACCAACATCAACGCCAAGACTAAATACGTCCCATTGTCTTCCTGCCTCTAAAGACAGATTGGCTTTATCCTTTATAGTTCCAGCCGTGTTTGTAAGACTTGGAACAAAGGAAACATACGTTTGAGAATGAGCATAACTGCTACATAACATTAATAAAGGAATCAATAATTTTTTCATATAAGTTTCTTTTTAATCAAGATATCTACCATTCTTATTTGACGTATTATAATTATTTGTATAAACCAATAGTCATACGATGGATAGATTCATTTCTTCCAAGTATTTCCATTATAGTTAATAAATCTGGGCCAGGAATTCCCTTTCCTACCAATTTTCTTAGTTCTGGCATAATGAATTTATCTTTCTGTCCATGAACAAGTGCCACATTATCAAGGATCTCTTTTATTTTTTCTTTCTTCCAATCCAAATGATGTACGTTAAGCCCAAGTTTAATTATATCCTGAAGCATTGACATTTCAGTAGTCCAAACAATAGGATCATTACCTTCTTCCTTCGGAGGATAAGATCCACGTTTAAATATATCCACTACCTTATTAAGATCGTAAAACAATACACTTCTGGCTTTGGCAAGATTAATAATTTGTTCTTGCTTTTCCTTATTATCGTTATAGAAAGGATCAATGTATACCTTATCCAGAAGAACCGAATTAGGAAGAATGTTACTAATGTATTGGGCATTGAAATATTTTGCCTTTTCAATATCGAACTTAGCACCACCTAAATGGACGTCTGTTAATTCAAACAATTCAATCATGTCTTCCATTGACATCATTTCATTGTGTATCTTCGGAGTCCATCCTAAGAGAACAAGAAAGTTTAATAGTGCCTTGGGATCATACCCAAGTTCCATAAAGCCGTCACTCTCCACTACCGAGCCATCATCATTAATCATAACAGCATCCATAGGAAATACTGGTATCCCTAATTTAATAGCACTCCTTTTGGAAAGCTTACCTTTACCATTGGGATTAAGGATTAAAGGTAGATGTGCAAATTCAGGTACATCCCAGCCCATTGCCTTATAGAGTAAATAATGTAAGCCCATGGAAGGCAGCCATTCTTCACCACGAATTACATGAGTTGTCCCCATGTCATGGTCATCACAACAATTGGCAAGGTGGTAAGTAGGTACCCCATCGGACTTAACCAATACCTTATCATCCATGTCATTGGTGTTATATTTGATTGGACCTCTGATAATATCGTTAACTACAAATTCCGTATTCTCTGGGGTTTTAAAGCGAATGACATAAGGACCATTAACTAACATTTCCCGAATTTCATTTACGTTCATGGTTAATGAATTTCTCATTTCCATACGAAATTTGGAATTGTAAATAAAATTGGTGTGTCCCTTTTCGCCCATGTTCCTGGCTTTGGCATTCTCAATGTATTCGGGGGTATCAAAAGCATAGTAGGCATTGCCGGTATCTAATAACTTTTGAACATGGTCTTTATAATCCCTTTCGGATTGCCTATATTTTTCACAACCCTTAATCCATGGGGCCGCATCTGGTATAAGACCAAACCATTCCAAAGAGTCTTGTATGAATTCCTCGGCATCCTTTACAAATCTTTTGGAGTCTGTATCTTCTATCCTTACATAAAAAGTTCCTTCGTGCTTTTTGGCAAAAAGGTAATTATATAATGAAGTCCTTATACCACCGATATGTAAATATCCGGTTGGAGAAGGGGCAAATCTTGTTACTACTTTCTTTTTGTTATCAGTATTCATTGTGTTTTAATTGCTTTTGACATTCCCAAGGAATTTAAAATGGTTTGATTATACATGTACTAACCATTTAAGGTTTTAGTTCTTTGACAAATTCATTTACCACTTTGGTAACTATTGGTTCTATTTGTTCAAATAAAGACTTCTCCATAAGATTACCTAATGCCAGAGCTTGATTATACTTACCATTATGAATTCCAATCTTAATAGTGAAATCCTTTTTAATGGTGATGTGAACTTGTGCTCTTGGTACAAATTGCCAACCACCAGTACCATCATAGGCTGCTTTGGGATATACATTACCTCCAATGCTAGCTAAGTCATCAGGCTTAGGAGTCCAATCAGCACTCATTTCACAAGCCAATTCCGGTACAGTTCTAATTGCTTGTGCAACTACAGATTGGAGTGTATTTTCTGTATGAACCTTATGATTATGTTCCGCGAAAAAATTCGCTATTTCTTTTACTCCTGCTGGTATATTACTCATAGTTCATATGGTGTTTTATCCATGTACCCTTTTAATAGTTTAATACCAGACGAACTGATGTGTTCTACGTCGGAATCAGAGAAGATGTTTATTAATTGGATTTCCGGCATAATGTCCTGGAGGTAACGATATTGTGTTATTTCGGCATGTAAATCCATACCGCTTCGTAATCCCCTGATGACAGTCAAAGGGTATTCCTTTGTTTTGAGATAGTCAGTAAGTAGCCCAGAATAAGTATCAACCTGGTAACTGTTAATAATTGATTCCGGTAATTCACCTACCGCTGCTCCCTTCTTTTCAGGATTAACACCTCTTGCCAAAATTACTTTATCAAAGATCCTTTCGGCCCGTTCCAAAATTCTTACATGCCCGATATGGATAGGATTAAAGGAACCGGGATAAACCCCTATAACTGGTTCCCAAACCGAAAGAGTATGATATGCCAATTCAATATTCTTTGTAGCAACGTCTCCCATGAAGGCAACTTTCTCACCATAGCTTTCAAAGAATTCCATACGGCCCTTTTTGAAATCCGAGAAATCCACCCAGTAATATTCTTTCATAATTTGTTTGGTGTTTTCCCAGAAAGTAGGAAATGGCAAGGTCAATCTTTCCAAATCCGCCCTGATAATAATCTTAACGTATTCAGGAAGTGATTCTTCGTATTCGTGGGCTTTTGTAGCCATGATCATTTCCTTAACCTTTATTTCAATTCTTTCCCACTTCAGCCATTCATCGGTATGAAGAAATGCAGAGAATGGCCCGATGGCTTCTTGGAAGAAGATAAAAGAATCTTCCTCGTTTGTTTTGGACCTTGTATCATAAACAACATCATGGAATATTATTGCCATGTAAAGTGCTGTCTGCTCTTCCTCAGATAGTTTTCCGCAGGTTCTGTCTGCGTATTCCAGCATCTCGATGATGTGTTTTAAATTATGGTAGTATCGGCCTTTATGATTATAGGCATTTAATACTTTCTCGATAACAGTATCGGAAAATTTAAAGAATTGCAGGATCTCTTCGATCCTTGTTCTTGTTTTCATAAAACTATGATTTAAAGTGTTTCTCTTTCCATTCTTTAACTACTTCTCTACCTTCTTCGGAATCCCAGGACTGCGCAACTGCACTATGTAATCCAATACCACTGTCCTTTACCTTACAGCAGCTTTTCTTTCCTTCAAAGGGTTTCAAACCAAGGTTGTGTAATTCACATAATCCCTCTTCACTTTGGAAATTACATCCTTGGAGAAGACTCATGTCGCCAGTTAACATACCTTTCATTTCCTTCATCATAAAAGCCATGACCTTCATTGGCTCTCTTGCTGCGAGTTCATTAAACTCTTCCTCGTCGAGGCTAAGAAATTCTCCATCGGGCGAATAAGTACCTTCACATCCTGGAGTAGCTGGGGCAATAATAAAAATATGACCTCCCCCTGATACTGTTCTTCCCCACATATCAAGCATAAGTCGATCACCATAGCCAGCATTCATAAGATTACGAACTTCTTGTGGTGTAGGCCAACAAGGTCTCTTACAATATTTAATTCCCTTCTCACATCCCTTACATTCATTGTAGTCCTGAGTAAAATCAGCTATACTTAACTGTGATGTCTCTGTGTCGTTTTGGTTCATTTGTTTCGTTGTTTGAAAGTTTCCAATGTGTTATCCACCACTTTATCAGAACATGATACCTGATGAGTGGTGTTTCAAAATGTGTTTCCCAATAAGTTATATCACCAGTTCTGGAAGAGCATTTTACTTCTACTATAGTTTCCAATGGGGGAAGTGCAAATTTTATATCAATCCATTCATCCATTAGTAGAATTATTAAAAGCTTCCCAAGCCTTGTCTAATAATCTAACCTGAGACTCGTGTAACATTAGTGCTGCTGTTTTTATATTAACCCAGCGAAAAATATCAATCTCAAATACATTATTCCCCTCCTTGTCTACAAAAAAACTATAACAATGTGCTTTTAGATCCTTAGAATCAGTATCCAATTTTGTATAGAAAGCATGGATTGTTTTCTTTCCTGATTTATATACAATAGTTCCCAAAGGTGTAACTTTTGTTGGATCTAATACAAAAGTTGTTTCTTCCTTAACCTCTCTTATTGCAGTTACGTCAGGTGCCTCTCCCTCGTCAGGTTCCCCTTTAGGAACCGACCAAATGTTACCTCCATACGGAAAACCAGTTGGATGCCCAATCAATAGTAATCCGTTTTTGTCAAAAATGAATACTCCACATGTTACTCTCATCGTTAAAAATTATTTTCCGTATATTGTTTCAGCCATTTCATTGGCTTCCTGGATTCTTTCTTTTACCCTCAGTCCATATTATCCCCAGGGTATGTCTTATCCTTATTCTTAACAATCTCAATTACCTTTAGCATTTTTTGGTTTCGATTTTTTCAGGCTTAACTAATTTATTTTCATTTAACCTTTTCTCCTTAATTTTAAGGTATTCCTGAACTCTTTTTTGGGACTCCTCCTGAATTTTCAATTCGTATTGGATTAAGAGAACTGGATCATTATTTTGATTCCAAAATTTGGCTGCATCTGCTTCATCCCCGGCACCATGCTCCTGGAACTTAGCTTTGCATTTATTACACTCCCCACCACGTAACGGAGGGCCCTGGTAGTCTTCGTAGTTCCACAAGCGAATATCCTCTTCCTCTCCGCATTTAATACACGGAGCTACTTGGTAGGTTACAACGTCCTTGAGTGTTCTGGTTCTGGTTACTTCTTTTGTTTTCATTTACTCTTATATTTTATATAGAAACAAAATGATACATCTTCCGGTGATAAATAAATCCCAGTTTGTTTAACTGCTGGGTCCTTTGCAACATAGTTCAAATATGATTGATAAATGTAATCCAGAGAAACACCCACACATAGATTACCAATAATTCTAAAATCAAGGCTATTGATACTTCTAAAATTTGTATTATCAGCCCAACCTATATCTTCGTTTGTATTCTTTGTCCAGGTAACTATACTTGGTTGAAATAATTGGATAGAAGAAAACGTTGCTATTCCCCTTTTACAAAGGAACTTAATTCTTAATGATGTTCGAAGACTTAAATTATCCCTTTGTGGCAACGTATTATATAAAATCATTGATTCGTAATAGTCAATCATCACCACATCGCTTATTTCAAAAAGAACGGAACGTTCCTCTTTTGTTTTTGGTGAAATTGAATGAGTATTAATTAATTTCCAAGATGGACCGATTCCAATATTATAACGGAGGTTTTCTTTTCTTAGCTGTGAATGCTCAATCTCAGAGAATAACATAATCTTCCAATCCTGACTAAAACGATGAGATATATGAGAGCTCATATAGAATTCGTTTTGTTTAGATGGAGTTGATGTTGTCGTAATCGGATAAGGATAGGATATTAGATACTTATAGGTTGGATTAATTGCCCAATCCATTTTACCTTTTATTCTCCTGAGGTCTCCAGCAAAATTATAACTATGGTTTTTTAAATTACCATCAGATATATTGGCGCCTGCAGTAATAGCACAATTTAAAGTATCCCCTTTCCCATAGGAAGCTGAGGAGTATAAAATCAATCCGCAAATGATTAGTTTTTTCATGTGGACTTCTTTCTTTCATTTTTAACTCTATCGACCCTTTCTAGGAGAGCCTTACCTATTTTCTCCATCTCGTCTAAATCAAGAGAGAGGATCATTGTTTTTATTTGGTTATTTCTTTCGTCATCCTCCGGATAGATTTTAGTGTCTTCAATAGTAAGGGAATGATATTCACCACCAATACCAAGAAGGCTCATTAAGGATAATCTATCCCCATCATTGGTAATCAATAAATTCCTTAATGGAATATTAGTTGGATATTTAAAATCTTCTGTCATACTTTATCAATATCGAACATTACCAATAATTTTATTTATGTCGAGTTTCATTGTATAACTATTTAATAACTTTATAACATAAGCAAATATAACAAAAAGTTTCTGAATGGAAAAATCTATTCAGACGAATATTTATAAAATAGTGTTAAAATTATGTTAAAGGATAATTAAAACCAATAAAATTCCCTATACAAAATTGAGTATTAGAAATACAAAATTGTATAGGGAATTAATCCTTTCCTATTCTTTTTAGAATATTATAAACAAAAAGTGGCCAAAATAATACAAATATAACTAGAATAAATTTCTTCCATTCCTTTTCTGATAGTTGTTTCTTTGGGTCGTCTTGGTATGTCATTCTTAGTGCTGCTACAATTAGATCAATATTACGTGCCATTGCAAATATAAACATAGTACCGATTACTAAGTACCAAGAAACAATCTTAAGTGCTAACATATTATGGTATTTTAGAATGTAGAGGAAATTCTGCTGGTTCATCTGGTAAGGAAATATCAGAATCTTCCTTTAGAATAGTTGTGTCATGTACTATAGTTGTGTCATGTACTTTTTGCGGATTAGTTGTATTTATATTTTTTGGTGTTTGATTAACACAACCGAAAAGGATTACCCCCATTCCTATACAAAAAATTGATTTTTTCATTTCATGCTATTTTATGGATTTAATAATTATTGTTCCTTCTGTTGTAACACAAGGGGCCCATGTCGTGTGGTGCTGGAGACCC
>Ga0214166_1000793_pt1 | contig 15053 bp, 4 predicted proteins | sample TroBogepilimnion_27_FD_153005 | JGI IMG/M metagenome (GOLD analysis project Ga0214166, IMG submission 153005) | Freshwater microbial communities from Trout Bog Lake, WI - Practice 18AUG2009 epilimnion v3 | ecosystem: Environmental > Aquatic > Freshwater > Lake > Epilimnion/Euphotic zone ...
CCGCTGCTCCGGCTCCAGCCCCTGCAAGTTCTTCATCATCCTCTAGTAATTCTGGGCTAGATGTGTTGGGGTTACTAGGACTCCTTGGGTCTATGAGCGGAAATCAAGCACCAGCTCCACCGGAGCTAGTAAACATTGGCAAACAATTTGACTTAAGCAAGATGTTTGAGACCAATCCCCTATCGCCAAATACAAAGGCATCAAATACAATGGCTGCGGGGGGTTCCATCAATGACCTCTTGCGCATACTGAACTCGAAAGGTTAATCATGGCAGACGATAATAGTTCTTGGGACCCCTCTGACGCATATGGCAATGACACTAGTAGTTCGAGTTCGTCTGTAGCTTCCTCTCCTATCCCCTCAGGAGATGGGGGTATTGGTGGCATAAATCCTAAATATAGCGATGCCTATGCTGGCGGTGTCTCTGACTTGCTTAACTCTGGCTATACAGACAATGGGGACGGCACTTTTACACAAAAAGACAGCCAAGGTAACGTAAACACCATTAAAGTTAACTCAGACGGTACATACACACAAGTAAGTTCTACTGCAGGTACTGGGGCAAACGAAAACGGCGGTAAGGGCGCTAATGCTGGCGGCGGTGGTGGTACAGCTACAAGTGGCAATCCCCTATTAGATAGTTTTGCAAAAGCGTTTGGGCTTAGCTCAGGCAATGGAAGTCTTGCTTCTTTTATTAGTGGTAACGCTGGGGCATTGACTGGCCTTGCTGCACTTGCTGCGCTGGCTAGCGGGAACAAAACAACCACTGCAGGTTATAAAGGTTCAATCCCTAAGCTGACTGCTACCCGTCAACAAATCAATCCTGCAGCACTTCCCGGCCAAAGCCGCCAATACTTTACTGATACCCAGTACACCCCCCAAGACTCAGGTAGCGTAGCCGCTGCCCAGCAAGCTGCCGCTCAACAAGCAGCCCAACTCCAAGCTGCGCAACAAGCGCAAGCTCAACAACGTCCACAAGTTCCTGCAATGGCAATGCCTTGGGCACAAAAAGCCGCTACTGGTGGCATCATGGGTTACGCTGGCGGTGGTGATACAGATAAAGACCGTTACCCTACACACGAAGAAGCAGTGGCTGCGTTCAATGCAGCTTACCCAACTCCTAAATACAACCAACCGGAAGAACGTGGTCCTATTGCCCAAGCCGCACACGACTTGATGGTGCAGTTTCATTTGCTGCCAGATAGCACCCCCGGTACTATTTCTCCTGAATCCCAACGTGCATCGGTTTACGGTACTAGTCAAATAGGCCACGCTGCAGGTGGGGTTATGGGGTATGCTGATGGTGGCTCGGCGCAAACCCCACGGTATCTGCAAGGTACGACTGACGGGATGGCCGACCAAATTCCAACATCAATCGATGGTAAAGACCCAGCCTTGCTTAGCCACGGCGAATTTGTGGTCCCTGCGGACGTTGTATCTCACTTAGGCAACGGCAACTCTGACGCTGGCGCAGAGCAACTCTACAAGATGATGGACAAAGTACGTATGGCCCGCACGGGCACTAAGCGCCAAGGCAAGCGTATTAACCCTGATAAGTTCACCCCCGGCGGTATTGCAGGCTACGCAGAAGGTGGCACAGTTAAACACTTTGCAACTGGTGACTCAGTTAGCAGCCCTTCGGCTGGCACTTCGACTTCTTCTACGCTGTCCCCTTGGGCCGGTGATTATGTGACCCAAATGCTGGGTCGGGCTCAGGCGCTGGGCGACCAGTCGATGCCTGTGTATCAAGGTGAATTGGCTGCTGGTCCTTCGGACTTGCAAAACCAACAAGCCGCTGGCTTGTCTCAGTTGTACCAAACTGGCCTGCAACCTACGCAGTTCACTAATCAGTATCAAGCCCCCGGAGCCTATAACCAAGGGCAATATAACATGCAGTCTGTGTACGGACCACAGCTGCAGAACTACCAAATGCAGCAGCCCCAAAGCATTAATGGGGTCCAAGCGCAAGCTGCTCAAATGAGCAACGCACCTACGGTTAATGCTGCAGGGTTTAACCAACCTTCAAATGTAAATGCTCAACAGGTAAACGCCCCAAACATCCGCGACTTATCTATGCAAGCCGCTCAAAATGTGAGCGGTCCTAGCCTGCAAAACTACCAAATGGGGCCCGCTTCGCAAGTTGGCACACAAGACTTTACGTCTGCGGGGACTGCTGCGCAGTTCATGAACCCTTACTTGCAGCAGTCTTTAGACCCACAAATTGCGCTGCTCCAACAGCAACAAGGCATTAGCCACCTTAATAATCTGAAAGCGCAAACCCAAGCTGGGGCTTTTGGCGGTAGCCGTGCGGATGTACAAAATGCTTTGGAAAATCAGGCTGACCAAATGGCTATGTCCAATTTGATTGGTCAGGGTTACAACACTGCCTACGGTCAAGCCCAACAGCAGTTCAACGCACAACAGCAAGCCAACCTGCAAGCACAACAAGCCAACCAACAAGCTGGTTTAACTGTCGGCCAACAAAACTTGGGCGCTAACATGCAGACCCAAAACCTCGGCGCAACGCTGGGCCAACAAGCTGCACTGGCTAACCAAGCTAATCAACAACAAGCCAACCTGCAGAACTTGTCCGCTGGTCTTCAAACCCAAGGGCTGTCTGCACAAACTGGGCTGCAAGCACAACAGCTCAATCAGGCGTCTAACCTGCAAGCTGGCTTGGCTAACCAAACTATGGGCTACAACACGGGTTTACAAAATGCCCAACTGCAGCAGCAAGCTAACTTGGCTAACCAATCTATGGCGGGTCAATATGGCCTGCAACAAGGCCAATTCGGTCAAGCAGCCAACATGAACACTGCGGCTAACCAACAAGCTGCAAATCTGGCTAACCAACAAATGGCTTACAACACAGGCAATACCAACCTGCAAGCTTTGCTGGGGGTTCAAAGTCTGGGTTCTGGGCAAAACATGCAAGGCCAACTGGCAAACCAAAGCACAAATTTGGCGACCCAACAGGCTCAACAAGCTGCAAACCAATTTGCTTATCAACAGCAAATGCAAAACGCCGCAAACCGTGCCCAGTATGGGCTGGCTGCACAGCAAGGTCAATCCGCTGCAAATCAAGCATCGGCAAACTTTGGGCTATCTACACTGGGTGCAATGGGTACTGCAGGTGCTACTCAACAGCAAATCCAGCAAGCTCAAGATACGGCTGCATACAATCAGTTCCAACAACAGGCTCAGTACCCCTATCAACAGCTGCAATTCCAACAAAGCATGCTGCAAGGTCTGCCAATTTCTACGTACGCTAATACGACGAATACTAATCCGTTGAGCCAAATTACCGGGACAGTTAGCGGTTTGGGTGGGTTGTACAACAGCTTTAGCAAAGCTAGCGGCGGTTAATAAGGACACATCATGCTCGGTACTCCTTCTGTTAATGATATTGAAAGCGCCTACGGTAGCCAGCAAGGTTTGCAGTCGCTTAGCCAAAAAGTGGCGCAAGAACCTAAGGGCCCTGCGGGTTTGCCCTCAGACCTAAAAGACCTGATTGCCCTTGATGACCTGCAGCAACAAATGCAGAGCGCCCAGACGCAACAGAACTTGCAAAACCCTACTAACATGCCTACAGTAGCGGACCAACTAAAGCAAAAAATTATGGCTATGGAACAAGCAAGACAGCAGCAGGCAATGATGGCCCGTGCACAGCAACAAGGGTTCCGTCCCCAAGGCTACGGTCAATACCAGCCAAGTGCAATGCAGATGCAGCCTATGCAACCCACACAGGGTATGCCCCAACAACCCCAGCAACCTCAACAAATGCCACCCCAGCACGCTGCTTCAGGTGGGTTAATGCACGCCCGTATTCCGGGCCATATGTTCCACTTCTCTCAAGGTGGGATTTTGCATTTTGACGAAGGCGGCGCAGCAGATAACCTGCCCGACTCAATGATTCCCAAGGTTCAGCAAGCTGAAACCCCAAGCACTCCTTTGACATTGGGCGTGCCAATCACAAATGCAGACCAGCAAAATATTTATGCCGACTTGTTCTCTTCAAAAGACCCCGGTGTAAAACGTGTTAAAGAACAGTTAAAAGCCCAAGAGCAAGAATATCTGCGGGCAATTGCTAAAGACCCAAATATGGGCGTGCAAAACCAACAAGCTGTCCAAGCAGACCAAATGGCACAGGCAGCACAAGCTGCCCCTCAAGCTAACCCAGCATTACCTGCAACTGGTGCAGGTGCAGGCCGTGGTGGTCAAGGTGGACCTAATGCAGATCAATTAGGCTTAGGAGCTATTGCCCCCAGCGCTCAACCTGCTCCACAAGCTGCTCCACAAGCACGTCCCCCTGTCGGGGCTCCTGTAGCTGCTCAACCCGGCGCACAAAAGGCTACCTCATGGGTTAACCCGTATGAAGCCGCAGTAAATGCAGCCCATGAAGCAGGTAAATCCTATGAAATGGGGATTCAAAGCATAAAAGATCACTTAGCGGACCAAGCTGAATTTGATAAAGCTAATGGGGTAGATCGTAAACAAATTTACGAAACCCATAAAAATGCATTAGCACAAATTGATGCCGCACGTGAGGCAGCTAATGCCGCACACGAACGCGCTAATAAAGCCCAAGGTTTGGAAAATGTTTGGTATACCTTAGCCAATATGCGTGGTGGTCGTGCAAGCGATGCATTGGCTAACTCTGCAATAGCAGGACAAAACCGCGTTGACCAACAGCGTGCCGCCGAAGAAACATACCAGCAGCAAAACATGGTTAACATGATGAAGCAGCAAGCAGCTAAGCAAGCTTTAGATGACGCACAAATTGCGCTTTCCCGTGGTGACTTTAAAGGCTGGCAAGATAACACCACCAAGGCTAAAGAAATTAATGCGGGCATTTACAAAGCTGGTCTTGAAACCCTTACTAGCTCTGCTAACCGTGCTGAAACTGTTCAGGGTCGTAAAGAAATCGCAGCAGATAATCTTGCTATGCGTAGACAACTTGCACAGGGCCAACAGCAGCAGCATGCAGATGCCATGCAACAACGCATGGACCAAAAAGAAGCTGATCGTGAAGCTGGGTTCTCTAAACAAGCTATGTCTTTGGCTATGGGCGCAGCCACTAAAGCATTAGCTGACCCAATGAATATGACCAAATACAAAGGCATGTCCGCAGAAGAAGTTGCTGCAAGCATGTACCCACGTATTTTGCAGGGGCTAAAAACCGGTGCTATGGGTGAAGCTGCCCCCAAAGATTTTTCTACACAAGCCCAATCTGCATTTGGCGCTTATGAACCAAACAAGTATGATTACCGTATAAACCCAGAGACTGGGGTACTACAGCGTAAACTTAAGGGATAACTATGGCTAACTGGGAAGACGCCCCCTCAAAATCTTCTGGTGGGTGGGAAGATGCCCCCGTTAAAGCCCAAACCCCCGCAGGGTTCTCTGCGCCCAACTTAGGTCTTGCCGCACTTGCTGGGCTTACTGGCGGGGCTAAAGGCATAACGGATGTTTTTGGCGCAAATAACTACGTTTCCCGCAAGCTAGGCGAAGCTGAACAATATCTAGAAGAGGCCAAGACCCCAGAGCGTAAAGCTGAAATTGCCCGCCGCCGACAAATTGAAGAAGAAGCCAATAAGTCCGGTGACTATGGCAAGATGGCTAGTGCATATCTTGGGGCGTTTAAAGAAGCCCCACTGGAAACTCTGGCCGGTTTAGGTGGTGCTGCGGCTCCATTTATTCTTGGTGGTGGCCAATCTTTAGCCGCTCGTGCTGCTTTGACTGGTATTGGCGCTGCTATGGGCGCAGGTAGTGCTAAAGGCGCTATCTATGACTCGGTGTACAACGCTAGTCGTGCTGCTGGGGATTCTGAAGAAGTTGCCCGCGCTAAAGCGGACAAAGAACAGTCGTATTCTGAGCACCCACTGGGCATTGCAACTGCAGCAGGTTTAGGTATTGGTTCTGCGGTAGCTGGTGCTGCCCAAACAGCAAATGCTGCTATCCGTAAGCGTCTGGGGCAAGAAGTTGCTGAGAAGGCGGTTGATTCCTACACTAAGTCTGCAGCAAAAGAAGCCACTGCTATGGGCGCACAAAGCGCCCAACAACAAGCACTGCAAAATCAAGCACTTACAGGCGCAGGTTATCAAACCCCAACAGGTCAAGGCGTCCTTGGTGCAGGTCTAACGGGGGCTATCTCTGGCGCTGCCTTTGGTGCTGGCGCTAAGTTCTTGCACCCAAATGTCAAGGAAGTCCAAAAGACTGAGGGCGACATTGCACCTGAGATTAAACCTACAGACCCACTGGCTAAAGTTGACCCCAACACCTCCTATGCAGACTTGCATAAAGAGCTGGCTAGCCTGCGTTCACAGGAACAAACCCCTGAAGTTCAAACCCGTGCCGCACTGATTGCAGATCACATTAAAGACCGTGACATTGCTGCGCTCCAACAAGAACGTACCCAACAACAGCAAGAACAAGCTGACGCACAAAAAGCAGCGGGTAGCGCTTTTACCCAGCCAAACCAACGTATTCTGTCCCGCACAGAACCAGAAACACAAGCATCTATACAAGCTGCACAACCTGCGGGTCCTCGGGTTCAGGGTGATTTGTTTGCAGACCAAAACCTGCCTACAGAAGCGCCCCCCACAACGACTTTAGCTACTGTACCCCCACAAACGCCGCAAGCACCTATTGCTGTGCAGCCTAACCAGTATCAGTACAAAGCGCCCTTGCGGAACCAAATTAAGCCCGCAGACCTTCCCGTACCCCAACCACTCCCAACCAAAACGTTGGGGGAAATGATCATTAAACCTGAGGACATCACAAATACTGGGGTGGAACATGGTCCGGGCGTAGCTAGGTGGATGCAAGATAATATCGTTGGTCGCACGCTGCCAGAAGTTCAGGATATGGTTAAAAAAGACCCAACCCTGCTGAGCGGTAAAGGGCAGCGTACACAAGTCTTGAAAGAACTGCTTAACCCCGCACCTGAGGTAGCACCATATAAGGAAGCCCCAAATGTTGCAAGACCTGTCAGTGAACCAATTGGAACAAGCGCTGTCGTGGCTAGCCAACCCGATACAGGAACCACCACCGCAAAGCCTGCCGGAGTTGAATCCAGTGGAGTGGCAGTTGCTCAGCAACCTGCTGGAAAACCTGTTGTCGGAGAAGGACCACAGCCCGGTGCATTAACGCCTGTTACTTTTAAAGGTGGTGACCGCGAAGCGGGTATTCGTGACCGCCTGCAGCAAGTTATTAACGACCAAACGGCAAGTAAAGCTCAAAAACGCGCAGCGTTTGAGCACATGGATAACCTTGATAAAACTTCTACCCAAACGGATGACGCACATAACGGGAAAATGAACTTGGTAGAGGACTACCTTAACAAATACCACCCCGCAGAGCCTACGGATGAACAGCGCCAAGCAGAAGCTGCCAAAGTACAAGCTGCACTAGCTGAAGCACAAAAACCTAATGCCCCTGCGATTGAGGCAGAACCTACCACAACTAAAACAGTAGCCGCCCCTGCTACCACAGCAGGGGGACAAGAAGATTTGGGGCACGCCCCCAGAATGAATCCGTTTGAAGCTGCTGCTAAACGTGAACCGCTTTACACTGAAGAACAATACAAAGCACGCGATGCTAGACTAGCCGCTAAAGTAGCTGAGGTTAAAAACCCCAATATGGTGGGGGCAGAACCTGCAACTAATGTGGAAGCACCATTACAAGGTCATATTGCACACGGTGATGTACGTGCAGCACTTGAGGCAATTGCTAACCATACGGGGGATGTCTATAACTCCGTTGATAAACTTGTAGCCGACCGGCTTCTTAAAGCAAAATCACTGCCTACCGTTGAGGTAATGTCTGAAGGCGTATTGGGTAAAGACGCCGAAGGAAATAAAGTCGCAGGTAATTACGATGCTGTAAACGACCACGTACGACTTAATCAGTCCCATGTTGGCGGCGCTACGCTGCTGCATGAATTGGTGCATGGGTTCTTACATCGTTTGATTAGCGCCCATGAAGGTGGCTCCATTAACCACCCAGCAGTTCGTGGACTGCAAGATGTATACAACCATGTCAAAAAGAGTGCGCCTAAGTTAGCTGATATTTATGGCATGAAAGACCTTAGTGAGTTTGCTTCTGAGGTAATGTCAAACAAGCACTTTCAACATGCACTAGAAAAGATTCCGTACCAACGGATGAACGCATTTACTGCCTTTGCTAAAAAAGTATTGCAAGCTCTGGGAGTTCAACCCAACGATAAACACACTGCATTGGCAGCGGCTCTTATCCATGCTGAATCTGGCCTTAGTGAAGGCCGTAAACTCCAAGAGCAATCTAAGGGTTTACCAGTAGAGGGAGCGTTAACTAGCAAGCCAAATCAAGTAGTGCCTGCAAGCATTGAGCGCGATGCTGCGTATCTGAAGCCAAAAGAAACCAGTGCAATTGGTGCAGTCAAGTCGATGTACCAAGGCTCAAAAACAGCGCTAACTGGCCCTAAAGAAGTCGGTACTATCACAAAAGTTCGGACGCAAGTTACGGATGCCTATGCGTCAGTAAAGAGCCGCATCCAAGAAGCCTATGACCAAGGCATGATGGCTAAGCTAGGCAAGGCCGACCCACGGATTACCGTGCAGCAGGCTAAGGATACAGACCGTATGCTGCAGCCCATCTTTGAGCGTGGTGGTTTGGAAATCAATCCAGTGACCCGCCAGTTGGAAGTCACGGACGCCGCTGGGAAACCTAAAGATATCCTGAACCATGTCAAGGACTACGCTGCTGCAACGGGCCGTGATTATGAAACCGCCTACGCTAATGCCAGCCACATCCTTGAAGGTTTGCGGGTTGCAGATTTAATTAAGCAAAATGCCACCCAAGGCACGGAGTTTGTTATCCATAAAGGTTGGCGAAATGCTGATGGTAGTTTTAATACTGCCAAGATCAAGGACGCTGAGACTGCTTACCGTAACAGCCCAGAACTGCAGAAGATCAACAAGATCATGGATGAGTTCCGTATCCGGTTGGTTGACCTGATGGAAAAAACTGGGCGTTTAAACGAGCATGATGCCAAAGTTTGGCGTGAAGTGTCGCACTACGTGCCGTTTGACCGTGAAGGTAAAAACATTGAAGCATTTGCTAAAACCTTTACAGGTTCTAAACGCACAGGCCGTAAAGGTCTGGCCCAACTGGGGGCCTTGCCAAAACTAATTGGTTCTTATGAACGCTCAGTCGGTAACGTTTTTGAGAGCTATTACAAGACAATGGGCTGGATGGTTGACCAAGTTTCCAAACAGAACGCCAACTCGCACATGCTGGACACGCTGGTCGATCTAAGTATCGGCAAGAACATTGGCATGAATGAGGCTAACTCCCAGACTGGCTACACTGCGCCAATCTACCGCAAGGGTGTTAAAGAGTTTGTGGACTTACCGTCTGCATACGATGCGCTGCCCTTCGTTGATAAAGCTGCACCAAAACGTTGGTACGTAGCTGCAATGGGTAAGGTTGCCCCAGTGACCCGTAAGTTTGTAACTGCCAACCCAGCGTTTGCAGCCAAGCAGGTGTTTGAAGACGTACAAGGTGCATTGATAACATCTAACGTTCATAACCCAGCACGATTTATTGCTGAGTCGTTTGGCAACTTTGGTAGGTTAACCTTCCATGAATTAAAGGGCTATGCCGGGGACCTGACTGGTCGCACATCCAAAGTGCATGACATGGAGCGCCAGATGCGCAACATGGGGCTAGCAGGTGAAGTTGACTACACCTCATACAACCCCGGCGAAACTATGATGTACGACATGGGTATCCGCACTCGCGGCCCAGTTGCAAACTTGATTCACCGCCTTGAGCGCATCACACATGGTTCAGACTTGGCAGTTCGTAAAGCTTTGTACGACGATGAGTTCCGTAAGAGTCAAGACTCGCTCATGGCTACACAAAAAGCCCGTGAGTTAATCAACTTCCGTAACTCTGGTGCTAACACGCTGATGCGCGACTTGGTGTCGGTCGTGCCGTTCTTAAACTCTACTGCACAGTCTTTGGACATTATGTACCGTGCAGCCACCGGAGTGGATGCACCCAGTGGTTTGAGCCGTGATGCTGCTAAAGCTTTGTTCCGTAAGAACATGGCAATCTACGCAGGTATGGCTTTGGCCTATGCAATGGCTAAGAGCGGGGATGAAGAGTACGAGAAGATGAACCGCCGTATGCGGGACAACAACTGGGTTGTGGGTGACGGAGTTCGCATCCCAATTCGGGGCGACATGGCTATTGCTAAAGTTGCTATTGAAAACGCAGTGGGTTACTTCCACCGTCAAGGCACACCTGAGGAACAACTGGCAAGCGAAGCAGTGAAAACCGCTATGGCTTACGCATGGTCACAAACTGGTGAACGTGTTGCTGCAGCCCCCATACCGCTGGCCGTACGCCCCCTGCTTGAAATTGTTACTAACCATTCGTTCTTAACTGGGCGCGAACTGGAAGGTACGTACCAGCAGACCCTGATGCCCCACGAGCGCCAGAACAATGCGACATCGTTCCCTGCCAAGGCTCTGTCCAATGCAATCTATGAGTTCACCAAAGGCCAGTTCGGTTTAGATATTTCCCCGATCAAGATTGACCAAGCGGTTAACGGTTACTTCGGTGCTGTCCCTGCAGTCGTCAATTTGCTGACGGACTCTATGCTGAATCCCGGCTCGGTCGATCGCCCCATGTCTAAATGGATGGGCATCAGCGGCTACGCTTACGATGAGTCCAACTTGTCCAACCCCGTGGATGAGTTCTATAACTTGCAAGAACGTACGTTGCCTGTCCTGAAGACTTTGCAAGACTTGACCAAACGTGACCCCGAAAAGGCCATGCAGTTTGCACAAGATCACCAGCAAGAGTTGGCTTTGGCTAAGCCCGTGCAACATGCGCTGTCTGAGCTATCTAAAATCCGCCAGTATGAAAACATCCTCAAGAGCCCCCGTGGTGCTGAGATTGAACCCAACATGGCAGAGCGCCAACGCCAACTGACTGAGTTGGCTCGGACTAGGAATGAGATGGTCGGCTGGGTGCGTGAAGCCGAGAAGATGGTGCGTCAGTAAGTACGCCAGACCCGTACCCCATAGCGATCGTATTCGCATCGGGGGCGGGCATCAAACTCATAGCCTAGAGCCGCAGTTACCGGTTGCAGTGCTTCTAGCACCTGCTTAGGAGTTGCAGTTGTCGGCAGGAAAAAAGAGTTGTGGGGGCCCAGTTGCCCCCACGGTATAAAGAACGGTGTTCCTTGTACAACCAGTACCTCAGATATCGAGTTCTGGTTCGGCTTCTTCTGGCTTTTCTGGGATGAAGGCTGATTCTTTGAAGCCAAGGGCATCTCCATCAAATACATAGCAACGGACTTGGATGCCGCCCAAACCGCCTAGCGCCCCTGAACCAATACGAACTGGAACAGACCTGCCTTCGTGCTTGAGTAAACCACTCTTAGTCATGAGCAATACGCTTTCACGGACATCCACCTGCTTCCTACTAAAAAAGTTTCGTAGTTCTGCAGCGGGAATTGTAAGTTCCTTAGTCGTTGGGCAGTAGCGCATTTTAAGTTCACCTCGGGGCGAGATGATCGGAGCCTGCGGAACTGAACCAGTGGACTTGGCAATAACCAATACGTTATTGATATTCTCATTCACAAAGGCCGCTAGGGTTTCCTGAGCCACGATGTTGAGATCGCCAACGCTTGCTTTGGTATGAGCCCGTGCACGTTGCACTTCGTTCGTTGCATACTTGTAAACCCGTGGGATGTCAATCTCATGCAGACCCAACTTCTGTGCAATCAACGCACCCACAAAGCAGCAAGCCAAGTAAACAGAGAAGTACCGATCGGTCTGGTCAATATCCAGTTCCTTGTCAATCTTCTGCTGCATATCAAACAACGCAGTCCTGATCGAATCCATGTTGGCTAGGACGTGCTGAATAAAGATCGGGCCCGCCACGCCGTAATTGTCTGACAGCTTGTTGAATACTTGGTCGATCTCTTGTTTTGTAGCGCCCCGATATTGTCTAAGCGTAAGTTCTAACACACGGCGTAACTCACCGTCTGCGGTGCTCTTGATCTGCTGCAGGGCGTCTACAACAGAGTGGTTACCTGAGGTCACAGTAAAGTTGCACCATGTAGTCTTGTTCTCCCGCAGCTTATTGCTTTGGTTATCCATGCGGTGTTTGCCACGGCCTGAACTGAACCCGTACGACATAGAGGACAAGTTCTCTGAAGTCTCATTGGTGATCTCGTCAATCGTGAAGCACAGGCTGTTCATCATGCCAAGCATCTGCATCTTGGAATTCATGGTGTCGTCCTGCTTCATCAGCAGGGTATCAGGCTCACCAAAGATTGAGTTAATCACCATCTGGGCAGTTGACTTGCCCGAGCCTGAGCCGTTGAACTTCAAGTGCAGTTGCATACCACGAATAGTCTTGATGTCCATGAGCCGCAGTAGCGGGGAGCCAAACCCTGTGAAGAACGCCAAGGCATGTGACTCAAGTTCGGGGCGGTTATAGAAATTAACGATCTTCTTCCACTCTTCCAATGTGCCACGTGGTTTAAACAAACCAGCAAACTGTCTGGTCGTGCTGGTTGGGGGCGCAAGCTTAGTTGTGTTGGGGGTGTATTCGATTTCACCGATTACAAAGCCTGCCATGTCAGGAGTCCACCCCATCTGACTGCGGGTGCGGTTTGCTGCATATTTATCCTGCAGCTTCTTTATTGATGATGCAAAGTAAGCCATAAGTGTATTGATCTCCTTGCCATAAACAACTACCCCGTTCTTGACTAAGGTGTCCCTAAGTTTCTCTGGGCTAAACAAACTGGTAACAGGGGCGTAGAACCTACGCACACCGTCCATCTTCATATGCAGGTTGATGCCAACCAACTCACCCTCGCCTGTGCCATGCTCGTCCAGATCAAAGAACCGTTCGGTCAGATACAGGTCTTGTGGGTAAATTTCAACCTGATCTTCGTTGCCGTCTTTGTCCTGCACTTTTCTATATACCCCTCCATTTGCACCACGGAAATATGGGAACGGATAGGCAGGGATGCTCAGCGTGATTGCAGGTGTAACTTCGTCCGCTGGCTTTTCAATGATGTACGTGTCATTATCGGGAATCGTTTCTTCTACGATTCTGCCGAGGGCAATTGGGCTACTGACCAAATGTTTGCAACCCTTGCAACCTTCAGAATAATTCTCCCTGTACCACTGGCAGGTGTAAGGGCCCTTGGTCTCAGCGGCTTTGGCTTCAGTATCTTCTACCGTATAGCTTGGGTGCGCTTTAGATATCTTATGGATAGCCTTGGCTCCGTCTTCGCAACGTACAGCGATCGACAGTGCTGCCCGCCATAGGGGTTCTTCAAGCGTAGCAGCGTTTACTAATGCGTTTTTAATTTGCGCACAGCCGGTTTCACCCATGCTGCGCTTAACAATCTTTGTGAATGACGACTTAGGGTATTCACCCCCTGCGATGTCGTTACTTGTTTCGTCCATACCAAACTGCTTGGCAAAGGACAAGTCCATCGCTGGCTGCGGTAGCGCCGCAGTAAACACTTCAAAGGGTGTGACTAACCCTTGGTGCATTATTTGTACAGGTCGTGCTTGATCGTTTTTATAGTTATTCGTTCCGGGAATACGCAGGATACGAGCGCGGTCAGTAGTTACCGCTGGGTCAGCATAAAGGTTGTGTTGTTTGCAAAGTTGTTTGAGCGCCTTGGCGTAGCCGTACCAAATATCAGACGGTACATTCGTATCAAGAGGCCAGTACACATGTAGCCCATTACCCGAGTTAACCACGGTAGGGCTTGGCAAATTAGTTGCTTGCAAAAACGCATTGAGCGCCTGTGCAGCTTCGGGTTGGTCAGCGTACGGCTTACCTTCCCCACAGTCTAGGTCAAGAAAAAACGAGCGCAGAAAAAGTGAGTTATCTGCTTCCCGCTTGGACATCAGTTTGAATGAAGCCAACGCAAAATATGCATCAACACCTTGGGAATTCAGCCCAATACCAACTTCATCAACGTCTTCAATCGTCCTATGAAACGACTGCTTGATCTTACCCGCACGGATACCGACTGTGCAGTAGTGCCCTTCAGTGGGCAATATAGTTGTCAGAAAATCATTCACATAGCCTCGGCATAGCTAAGAGGGAAAAAGGGCGGCAAGTCTCCCTGCCGCCCACCGGATTTGGTTACTGCTGTTTAATTTGCGCTGTAACTTCAGGCATCACTGCCAGATATTTGGGGTACGGTTTTGTTCGCCCTGTCACCCAGTTGTACACAGTCGCCCGTGTAACTTTGAGCAAGTCTGCCGCTTGACTAATGGATACTGCATGTTTTATACAGGCCAAGGCTAGCGCCTTGACTTCCTTGTCCAAGTCGGCTGACTTTACTCGCTGGATGAAAAGGGAGTCGTACCCCCTTACCGGTTTATTCATCGTCGTCTGTTGCCCAGTCGTTCAGGATGTCTGAGACGTTCTTAGCTACCTCAGGCTTAGGTTCAGCCTTTTGTTTCACGGCACGTTTCACGGGTTCTTTGACGGGTGCGTCCTCAACTTCTTCAGCTTCCTCATGCTTGATAGCAGGTGTGTTCTTGAAAGCCGCAGGCAGGGCAGGGGCAGTTTCGCTCTTGCTAGGAACCATCTTGAAGTCAATAGCTTGCTTGGCGTCTTCGCTTTCGCTCTGGGATTTGGCGGTGTTCCACTCTTCATGAGTCAGGGGGCGCACAGCACGGAACTTCAGAACAGGCACAGCTTCGCTGGTATCAAAGCGGGCTTCGGTAACGATGCCGGTGATCGGCAGACCATGACCCTTGAGGAACTTACCAAAGGCTTGCAGACCCATCTTCTCACCCTCAGCCTTACCAAAGTAAGACTTGCTAGGCACAGACATACGGTACACATTGCCGCTGATATCGTTTTCCAAAGTCACAGCCAAACGCTTGCTGAAGCGGCAAGCGCGGGACTTACCTTCGCCAGAACCTTCGATGTTTTGTGGGCAACCCATGCAGGTGGGGTGCTGAGGGTTCGGCACTTCTTCGTTGGGCTTCTCACCTTCGGCAGACCAGCA
>Ga0214166_1000794_pt1 | contig 15049 bp, 19 predicted proteins | sample TroBogepilimnion_27_FD_153005 | JGI IMG/M metagenome (GOLD analysis project Ga0214166, IMG submission 153005) | Freshwater microbial communities from Trout Bog Lake, WI - Practice 18AUG2009 epilimnion v3 | ecosystem: Environmental > Aquatic > Freshwater > Lake > Epilimnion/Euphotic zone ...
AGAAAAGTCATTGCATCGCTCAAGGCTTGCGTAGCCCCATACAGTTCAATTATTTCTTCTTTAATTTCTTCTTTGGTTTTCATGTGTTCTTCTCCTTCAGCTTGGCTTGAATCGCAAAATATAAACTTTCCCAATCGTGATGCTCTGCAACTAATTTTTGTTTATCCTCATCATTGAGTCCTACCCATGTGCGTTGTGGTTGGGTGTAAAGAGGAATGGTGTATTCTTCTTTTGAACCAGCTTCCTCCTCTCTAAACAAAGAAGTCTTACAAGCACCGTGTCTGTTCATCCACGCAACAGGCTCATCTTTTGTTTCTAGTTGTTCTTTATAAGTAGATTTAGATGCCATGTTTTGCACATCTTTTGTCAATCCTTCGTACTCAAGTATTGCTCTAGCAAACAATACAGGAAAGTCAGCCGTGCCAGTCGCTTCAACCAATCCCTCTGCTTTGCCACTCATGTGCAAATAAATGTTGTGTATTTCTTCATCAGTCATTCTTGTCCTCCATCTCTTTCAACATATGATTCAACGCCATCATTTGTTTACTTTTCTCCATGCGTTGGGCATGAAGAAAGATCATTACTTCTCCCAAGGCTTGCGTAGCCCCGTAAAGTTCAATGATTTTGTCTTTAATTTCTTGCTTGGTTTTCATTCTTGTCCCCTTGCACGAATAGCTTGAGCACAAACTAACTCAACCCTTAATGTGTAGTATTTCTTTAGTCATTAGATACTCCCATGTAATATTCGTTTCCTGCACTCATCCCTAACTTTAATCGGTATATCAGGCGTGATCTCTGACCAGTCGCATCTGTAAATCACAAAGCCTTGATGGGGCGCAAGTGACCAGATGCCTAGCGTAGTTAGTGCCGAGCAAATGACGGCTACCAATATGAATTTAAATATGTCACTCATAGTAACTCCTCGATATAAGACCCATAACTGCGTACGTGCAGATAGCAAACAAAACGCTAAGAACGACTGTGTCAGTCGTGATTGTTGATTCGATGCCTAGCACGGCTTTTTGTACCCAGTCTTGGTCAGGGTTGTGGTGGTTGTGTTTCGGCTCATAGTAGATACCGATCTTGACTTTGCCTGTGTCGTATGGTGTTATCTTACTCATGGTTGACCACCCATTAGTTTTATGATTAGTACTAAGTGTCGATTTACCTCTAGTAGTTCTACCCAACATAGTAGAACCATCAGCCATATGGATAGCTTCATTACGTTTTTTCCTTTTCATTTACGTCTCTCCAGTATGGGTAGGTTTGCCTCTGTGGGTACGTAGATAATTTGATTTTGACTGTGCTCAAGGTTGTTGATATACAGATAGCGTAGGTACGCTTCATTGTTGTTGAGTGAGTCACCTATGATCTTGTTTGCTTTTGCTACACCCTCGGCACGTATGACTTCAGCATCCGCTAATAACTTAGCGGACTCCATCTTGGCATGCGCCTCTTGTACGGCTACTTGCTTGGAGTAGTTGGCTTTCGCCAACTCAGCCTCGCCTCGCAAACCTTGCTCATACACATCGTATATCGGCATGCCGTACATACACCCACCAATACATAAAACAAACATCGCTAGAGTAAATATTCCTACTCTAATTAAAAATTTAAAATCATTCATACTGTACCTCCAAAGTATTTATGCAACTCCACATACAAAGCCTTGGCTTGTTGTAGCGATATGTCTCTGAGTAACCCCTCGATGTTCCAACGTACAACAGGCACTTCATTCTTAGGCTCGGGTATTGCTACAGGTCTGCGTGTTATTTCGACAGGTTTCTTTTTTTTGCCGTTGTGCAACTTCGTGCCATGCGCTTTGGCATACGATATTAAAGGCGTGTACTTATCTGTCTTGGCAAACAACTCGTTGCACACAGGGTCTCGCACCACCATGCCTACCTTTATGAATTGCCCGATCATGGTCTCGGTCGTGACGGTCTTGATACCCTGCTTGTACATGGCATCTATGACATTTTTAGATACGCATCCCTCGTTGTCTCTGATGTAATTAAATATGATTTCGCTTTTTGACATTGGCTTCTCCTGTTGTTTATTTTCTGGCTCTGTCCATTCGTTGATGGCTTTTTGTAGTGCGTCTTGTAGTGATGGCATTTACTCCTCCTTGTCGTTGTGTCTAACATTATACATATTTTGCAGGTCATCGAACCTAGCAAGCAGGCTGCGCATCAGCCCATACTTATGGTCGTTCTGTTCAAAGTTAGCGCTCACTGATATGCCAAGGCGCAGCGCCTGGCATATCAGGTCGATCTCCTTATCGTGCAGTACGATGGATTTGGATACACAGGGTTTACTCTTAATCATTTGTTTTCTCCTGAGTTAGAAAGTCGGGAAGAATTCTTCCCGACACTTGGTTACGCTATGTTTGATGGCACATCTATCTCACGCTTACACCAGTCGAAGTAGTAGCAGATGCAACTAGAGATGCGCGAGTCGTACGCAACGTCAAGCAAACCGCCGATGTCTTCAAACGCAATCATCCGATTGATCTCCTCCTCAGCGGCAGTGAAGTCGATGTTGTTTGTGTCACGCATGATTGGTGCGAACGTGTCGAACAGTAGCACTAGGGTATCTTCCGGGTCTAAGTCGATTAAGTCCATCATGAGTGTTGAGTTGCACTCGGTAAGTGCACGCTCGATGAGCGCGATACTGTTGTCAGGATCATAGCTCTCGGGCAGATCGTAGTCATCATCTAACCAGTTGGCGTGGTGTGCGGATACAGCGTTTGTCAGTGGCTGTGTAAGCACAAGGGGCTTGGTTGTCTGTGTCTTCTTAGTCCAGTCGTACGCATAGTCATAGTCGTCATAGTCATACTCGAAACCCGAATACTTACTGTAGCGTGTTGAATACTTGGTGCTTGTATAGTAGTTGGGGATGAGACGACTTGGTTTCCATGCGTATGTGTTACTGAACCATAGACCATCATGCTCGATGCCTTGGTCATAGTTAACGTGCGACATCTTGCCGTCACCATCCATGAACACAAAGCGATTGTCACCGATGAACTCGGATAGCATGTCAAGATACGACTGGTTGTGCACGAGAGCAGGATGCTCGGCGACTGGGCTTGCAACGAAGTCTTTGATGAAGTGCCATGTGTCAGACTTGGTTGTGTCGGCTTTGTTGCCTGTGTGCAGTACGCCGTTGTGCATCATAGCCACATAGCCAGGGATGACATCGTAAGGATGGCAGTTGGTCATGTCGGTGTTGCCGTGCGTAGTCCAACGAAAGTGAATAGCCAACTCACGATCATCTTGCGGTAGCTTTTGTATGAACGCAGTCGCATCGGCGAGTGTCTTGGGTAGTACCTTGACAACCTTAAGACCTTTGCTTGTTGCGTACATGATGCCGATACCATCAGGATTGGACGAATACACATCGGCTAGCATGCCGTTTGTGTTGAGCAAAGTTGAACGAATGTTTGTAGATTTACCAGTAATAATTAAACACATATTAAATTCTCCTGTAGTTATTGATTAGATTGATTGTGGTTGCTCGGAACATGTGTTCTCGATAGCGTGGTGTGATGGCTCGATGAGTGATTCTTGTTTCTTAGCACGACGACGTACGCCGTACCAGTCAGCAAGATTTGGATACACATTGTTGGTAGTCTTCAGCCATTCGATGAAGTGCATCTTGTCTAGCTCACGCCACGATGCAACACGGCAGAACATAACACACGCATGAGCGAACTCGATCTGTGCAAGCAGTCGCTCTTTCTTGAGCGATGATCTAAAGATGCGTAGCTCGACTGTGTCGTAGTCTTTGCCGTTGACATAAGTGTTGTCGCGTATCTGTAAACGCCTAGCCTCACTGCTCGATAGGTTCTGTGTATTGATCATGTAGTAACGATCAGATGATTTACCCTTACTTGCCTTGGCTGGGTTTTGTAATATCTCACGACCCTCGACTTGGCAGTACTGTTGCGCCTGTCTATCCTTGAGTGGATGACGACCTGCAATCTTGCGAACGAACTGCATATTCTCCTCTGAGTTTATGAGCATGACAAACTTACCGAATGTCAGCGGTGTAAACGCATGCGAATGAATATGAATGTGCATACCGCAGTTGCCTACGTCCCACGCACGATACGAGTCGTTTATCTGCCAAGACTTGAACCGCTTGATGTGCTCGGTCAGTCCACGAGGAGCCGTGACAATCTCAAGACCATTGCTTGGTAGCGAGCCGTCAGACTTACACACGCAGTAGTTCTCACCGAGTTGCGCACGCACATCAACGACCGCATCTCTTACACGCATATCGTCACCGCTTGTCATCTCGAACTCGATACCCATGAGGAAGTCACCATGCGCTGAGGATACGATCTTTGAGTCAGACAGTAGTATGCGGGTCACATTGGTCGAGTAGTCGAGCAGATGTGTTGGGTCACAATGATTATCCTCGTCACAGTCCTCATCATTATCGTCCTCTGGATATGAGTAAAAAGAACCATCGTTGTGCTCGAAGTACTCTTCGTTGTTGCGGTTCCAGTACTGATCCTCATCCTCGATGTACACATAGTCATCCTCAAAGCATGCGTTGCATACCTCGTCACGATACCTACGACCAAGACCTGTGTGTAGATCATCACGTCTCGCGACGTGACCGCAAGTACTTGCACGCTCCAGTGATGTACTGATGCCCTTGTTCTCAAGCACACTTGATATTTTATCGAACACAGTAGAGAACCGATCGTTGTCGTATTCATAGCAGTCCATGAATATCTCCTCGAACTTGTTAACGACTGTGTCGATGTCTTCGGTTTTGTTTGAGAGCAGTTGCTTGATGACTGGGTTGAGTCTGGCAATGCTATCTCTGTACATCTCGTAGCGTGTAAGCTCCCATCGGTCTACTATATTGAAGCGACGTTCTTTGAACGTTATGTACCGCTTGTCACTGTCTTTGTTTAGCAGTCGTGTGTATTTGAGACGCATGAGATCATTGAACCTGCGACGATTGAAGTAGCTAATATGATCGGTCAAAATATCCCATGCTTTGCTAAGGAAGTAATAGCCATTGGTAAACATATTGGTCAGCGCATCGCCTTGCAACTCGACACCGCCTTCTTCAAGCAGTCGGTCTATTAAAGACTTCGAGTACAGCGAATGGTCACGGCTTGAAACGCCGGACGATACCTCTTGCCCGTTTAGCAATTCGTCGAGCACGTCCCCTCGCAGGTACACAGTTGCTATACGCTTGAACGCTACGATCACGATCTTTGCGCCGTCAAAATCTGTTGCTTTATTGAAATATATTTTCATTTGTTCTCTCCTGTTGTTAATAAATTTACACACTACTTACTTTGCTCGAGCATGTACTTATGCTGAGCCTCTTGGTACCCACGCTCGTTGTACCCACACATAAACGCCTCCCTCTCGGATGGCTTTATGAATCTGCCTGCATCCCCGAGCCTCTCAGCCCAAGCGTTGCACGCATCAATCGCACTCGGTGGTGCGACCCCTTTCTCGGATTTAAACTGAGCAACAAGTTGCTCTGCGATGGTCTTGTTTGTCATGGTGTTTCTCCTGTAATGACATGGCTAGTTTGCGGATCACGCTCGGCGTAGCCAGTGCCGTGCGTGTGTTGGGAAGAATTCTTCCCGGGCTTTCAACAATCATGGTGTGCATGCTTTACTCTATGCCGTGCCAGGTTCGGGGCACAACGTCTGTTGGTAGTAGTTGCTCGATGCGTTTGATGGCGTACTCCATGTGTCTAATGGTTGACTCAAGCTTTTCAGTCGGCTTGATTCGGTATTCGGTTTGGGCAACTGCCAACTCGTTGAGTGTGCGCTTGAGTAGCGCATCCCGTTGCCTTGTGTTGGGGCGTTGGGTTCGTTGGAAAGGTATCTTGCGCTTGGTCTTGGGTGCGCTGGGTATGTCATCAAACAATACCGATACCTCTACCTTCTTGGACTGCGGTATCCAATCCGTCCAGTGCACGCCCTTGTTTGGGATGTCCGACTCCTGCGCCAGTTGTGATGGCGTGAATGGTTTGCCGTCCTCATCCTTTAGTAACTGCATGGTGTCGAACTTGGAGATTAGCTTTTCCAGTAATCTTATGTACGCCTCAAACGCCAGTCGTCTTTCCTCTTGGTGCTTGCCGTTGTGTTTTACACCGACTCGTGCGTTGGTGAGTTCGTACTTGAGTGGGTTGATGAGATCGCCCCACTGTCGCTTGTGCATCTTGCGTGTGATACGTTCTATGCGTTGTGCTTCCTTCGCTTGAAGTATCGCAGTCTTCTTAAGCTCACGCTCGATGGGGTTGGGGTAGTTGTGCATGAGCTTGTTGTGTAGCTCACGCGGTGGCATGTCGATGTACTTTGTCATGATTAAGATCCTTTAATGTTACTTAGTCTCTGTTTGTGTCCAAGACTACGCTATTGTACTACTTTTCAGACACTCGTAACCCATTGTCAGCATTGGTTTTTTTACTGTTCTGTCCGCTTGTTCTATCATTTTTAAACAACTATAAAGCCAAACTAAAATTGGGAAGAAACCTTCCCAAGAAAGAATGGGCACGTATAGATAGATACTTCTATATATATAAATACATTTAAATTGATATATATATAGGACAAAAATTAAGGGACGCCAATAAACACGGGGCTTGCGAGATGTCCAAAGAGTAGGAAAGTTGCGTAGTCTTGGACAAAAGAGATTAAGCACATTTTTAGTGTTTTTTGTTACTTAATCTCTGTGCGACACCGCTTGTGAGCATGGCTTGCCTGAATTCCCAGTTGTAGGTCTCTTTGATAGGCGTGTTGGGTTTGGGTTGTGCTTTGCGTAGTTCGATACGAACGGCGAGTAGGTTGCGTAGGTTGTGGTCTTTCATGGTTATGCTCCTTGTAGTTGAAAGTAAGTGGCTCGGGATTCGGGGCTTGTGAAAGCGATAGGCTTGTCGCCTGTGAGTGCACCAAGATGGATGACGTACTCGCGCCATCTCTTGCTCTTACCCTTGGCAGGGTAGTGGTCTACGAACTCGGCAACACCGATGGGTGTGTCGATACGAACGGGTTTGGTAAATGTAGTTTTACGCATGATGTTTCTTCTGTGTTGAAATGATTAGGTTTTGTTAGACAAGGATTGGAACAGCGCAGAGACATCACATCTCTGCGCTCGGGAAGAATTCTTCCCAAGATTAAGCTACCTGCTTGAGTGCTTGGATAGCTTTGTTGATGTCGCCATCAAACATATTGATTAAGTACAAACATTCCTCCTTAATCTCTACTGACAAACGAAGACTGCGTTTGGGCTTGAGTGCAACCTTCTTGCCTGCCTCACGACTCTCGACAACGTGATAACCAAAGTCTGAACTCGCACGTTTGACTGACGCCTCAAGTTGAACGTTCTTCGCATTGCGTTCGACCCTGGTCATTGCAAGCATTGTCTCTGCCTGCTTTGCGCTATACCCTTGACCGATCAAGTGGTAGTACTGCCAGTCATAACGCATCTCTGCTTTGTGCTCGGCGGTTGTGTCCTCTGCGTGATACTCAATGTGCAGGTGCAATGTGTCTGCTCGATCCTTGCGAGCGTTCTTGCCGTACTGAGTTGCTAGTGCTTGTAAAGTTTTTTGTGTCATGGTAGTTCTCCTGTAATGACATTGATGTTTGGGAAGAATTCTTCCCGACTGAGTGCTAAAGCATTAGATGTACTACTGCTCCAACACTTTCAGTATCGCATTACGGGGTTTACAGCAAGGTCAAATAGACCCCTATGCAAGACCCACCATACCCCCATCCCCCTCTTTTAGACCATAGTGACCCTCCGCCCCCGAACACTGTTCCTCACCCGCTCCCACTATTCCTGTAATACCTTAGTATTATTATAAAAAATCCAAACACTTATTGTCTAACGTTAGACAACATTACATAAAAAAATCCCCCAAGCTGATTAGTGCAGCTTGGGGGCTAAAGGGGACCGTTGAGCCAAAGTCCCACAGGAGATAGCAAATGAACAAAGAGTTGCACATTTACCTGGTTATAGTGTACATTATCGGTACCGAGGTTGCAAGGACCACGCATGTTAGACCATCTACTTAATTTTGAACCTGAAGTAAGTGACAACTTCACTGATTTTGTTCCACTTGGAAAAGTGGAACCCTCGTCCGTTCTTGACGCTAAAGTTCGTACCGTAGACTGGCTCAAGTCTATGGGCGCAGTAGATGATGAAACACTAACCACCGAGCTAGACACTCAACACGCACGCAAGGCTTTTGCCAATCTCGTATCCGCCACACCTGACGAAATCACACATACATCGCTTGCTGAAATCAAAACGCCACAAGCCGTACGTCATTTGGTTACCATGCTTACCGCTTACGACTGGGAGTTTGTGGAGCGAGCCAAAGAACTCAGAGGCTACACGGTAGCTAAAATTTTGGAAGAATGTGAGAACCCGAGTGCCAGCATACGCCTCAAAGCGCTTGCGTTACTGGGTAAGGTCACAGAAGTCGGACTCTTTACAGACAAGATCGAGGTCAAGAAAACCGAGATGTCAGACGCAGAGATCGACTCCAAGATTAAAGAAAAGCTCAATCGGTTCATGGGTGTGGTAGACGTTACGGATGTGGGGGACGTTCTTGAAACTCAACGACTTAACGCTTAGTCCCCAAGAAATCCAGGCGCTGCAAGCCGCCCTTCCCCGTATGAGTACGGCGGAAAAGATTGAATTGATGGAGATGCTCGAGGTCAGAGAGCAAAGATTTAAAGTCCACACCGCCCAAAATAGCGTCCTTGAGTTTGCCAAACGGGTCTATCCAGGTTTTAAAGTGGGTCCCCACCACAGAAAACTAGCATCTATATTTGAAGCGGTGCTAAGTGGTGAGAAAAAACGAGTGATTATCAACATCGCGCCCCGTATGGGTAAGTCTGAGTTCAGCTCTTACCTGTTTCCTGCCTACTTTTTAGGCAAATTCCCCGAGAAAAAGATCATCATGGGTACCCACACCGCGGGTTTGTCTGAGGATTTTGGACGTAGGGTGCGAAACTTGATCAATTCGGAGGAGTTCCATGAGCTATTTCCCAACACCGAGGTCTCAGACGACCAAAAAGCCGCAGGCAAGTGGTCTACTTCAAGAGGTGGACAGTATTATGCAGCGGGTGTCGGTGGTGCACTTGCAGGACGTGGCGCGGATTTGTTCGTTATCGACGACCCCCACTCAGAGCAAGATGTCAAAGCGAATTCAAGACTGGCTTTTGATAATGCGTGGTCGTGGATGCAGACAGGACCGCTCCAGCGTTTGATGCCGGGCGGGGCGATCATTGTGATTATGACGCGTTGGGGACTGCTGGACCTGACGGGGCGCCTGATTGACTACCAAACAAGAAACCCCGACTCACCTAGATGGGAGATTGTGGAGCTGCCTGCGATACTGCACGAGGGCACGGAGAACGAGAAGTCGCTATGGCCTGAGCAGTGGCCGCTTGAGGCGCTGAAATCTGCAAAAGCATCTATTGATCCAAGGTATTGGAACGCACAGTACATGCAGCAGCCAACGAGCGACACCTCTGCGGTTATTGCAAGAAAGTCTTGGCGCGTTTGGACTCAGGACAGCCCACCTCCTTGTGAATATGTGATTCAGTCTTGGGATACGGCGTTTGAAACCAAGAACAATTCAGACTATTCAGCGTGCACAACGTGGGGCGTTTTCTACAACGAAGAAGAAAACATGAAGCCGCAAGTCATCTTACTGGATGCGTTCAAGGATAGAATGGCGTTTCCAGAACTCAAGGCAATTGCGCTCAAGCATTACAAAGAATGGGAGCCAGATGCGTTCATTGTGGAGAAAAAAGCCGCAGGTGCTCCACTGATTCAAGAGTTGCGTGCGATGGGCATACCTGTGCAAGAAACAAATCCGAGCAGAGGCAACGACAAGATGGTGCGTCTAAACGCCGTGTCTGATCTGTTCGCAAGCGGCATGGTCTGGGCACCAGACACACGCTGGGCTAGAGAGGTGATTGAAGAAGTTGCGTCATTCCCAGTCGGGGACAACGATGACTATGTGGATACAACGTCTCAAGCGTTGATGCGCTTTAGACAAGGCGGCTTTATTGCACTTGACTCAGATGAGCGCGATGAGCTAAGAACATTTAGGCGTAAAAGCGCTGCATACTATTAAGGACAGATATGGCAACCAATATTGATAAAGCACTTTACTCGGACACTCAGGGCATTGCTGCACAACACTCGGACGAACCCATTGAGATCGAGATCGTTGATCCAGAAGCGGTGCACATTACTGCTGGGGACATGGAGCTTGATATTGAAAAAGCCGAGGCAGAAGATTTTTATAAAAATTTAGCAGAAGACATGCCTGAAGCCGACATGGCAAGCATGGTGAGTGAGTTAGCATCTGCAATTGAGAACGACAAAGGTTCGCGCAAGGACTGGGAAAAAGCGTATGTAATGGGACTCAAACTGCTGGGTCTACAGTACGAAGAGAGAACGGAGCCTTGGAACGGAGCGTCGGGTGTCTTCCACCCAATGATTACAGAAGCCGTAGTTAGGTTCCAAAGTGAAACGATCACCGAGATGTTTCCCGCCCAAGGTCCCGTTCGTACTAAAATTTTAGGTAAAGAAACACCAGAGAAAAAAGAAGCTGCCATCCGTGTTGAGGATGATATGAATTATGAGCTGACCGAGGTGATGGTTGAGTTCAGACCCGAGCATGAGCGCATGCTCTGGAGCCTCCCCGCTACAGGCTCTGCGTTCAAAAAAGTGTACGACGACATCACACTTGGACGCCAAACATCCATGTTTGTACCTGCAGAAGATGTAATTTTGCCCTACGGTACGACCGATATGGACACTTGTTACCGTATGACCCACGTCATGCGCAAGACTAGAAATGACATATTAAAGCTACAAAAGGCGGGTTTTTACTTAGATTTTGAACTGCCAGACGCTACCCAGCTCAGGGACGACATCCAGAAAGCCAAGGATATGGAGACTGGATTCAACGACTTAAACGATGATCGTTATGTTATTTATGAAGTTCACGTTGACCTAGATTTAAAAGGTTACGAGGACAAAGATGACGATGGAAAAGAAACCGGGATTGCGTTACCATACGTTGTAACGCTGATCAAAGGGAGCAACAATGTCTTGTCAATTCGCAGGAACTGGAAAGAAGGGGACGAGAATAAACTCAAGCGACAGCACTTCGTCCACTACCAGTACATCCCAGGATTCGGAGCCTACGGCTTCGGACTCTTCCATCTTATTGGTGGATTTGCAAAGTCTGCCACCTCGATTATGCGTCAACTGGTGGACGCAGGAACTCTATCTAACCTCCCAGGCGGACTTAAATCGCGTGGGCTTCGCATTAAGGGTGATGACACGCCCATTGCACCAGGAGAATTCCGCGACGTTGATATTGCGTCGGGTCCGCTAAGAGACAACATACTACCGCTTCCGTACAAGGAGCCAAGTGCGGTTTTAGCTGGATTACTGGACAAGATTGTCGAAGAAGGACGTAGATTTGCCGCAACCGCTGATATGCAGATCAGCGATATGTCTAGCCAGGCACCAGTCGGTACTACCCTTGCACTTCTTGAGCGCCAGTTAAAAGTGATGACGGCGGTGCAAGCGCGTATGCACTACGCGTTCAAACAAGAGCTAAAGCTCCTTGCACACCTAATTAAAGAAGACACGCCAGTTGACTATGACTATGAGCCTGAGTACGGCTCTAAAAATGCCAAGCAGTCTGACTACGACCAAGTAGATATTATTCCGGTCAGTGATCCCAATGCAGCGACTATGTCTCAGCGTGTGGTGCAGTACCAAGCTGTGATTCAAATGGCGCAGATGGCACCAGACATTTACGATATGCCAGAGCTTCACAGACGTATGCTGGAGGTGATGAATATCAAAGGTGCGGACAAGCTGGTGCCATTACCAGAGGATCAAAAACCAAAAGACCCAGTCACAGAAAACCAGTGCATTATTAAGTTAGAACCCGTCAAAGCGTTCTTCTACCAAGACCACCAGTCGCACATTCAGGTGCACACTGCCATGATGCAAGACCCACTTGTGATGCAGCTCATTGGACAAAATCCAAACGCGCCAAAGATCCAAGCGGCAATGATGGCACATATTGCAGAGCACGTGGGCTTCCATTACAGACAACAAATTGAGCAGCGCCTGGGTATGCCTGTGCCCGACTCTGATAATGAGATGGCGCCCCAAATTGAGTTGCAACTCTCTAGCATGATGGCTCAAGCTGCGGCTCAGGTTCTGCAACAAAACCAACAGCAAGTTGCTCAGCAACAAGCTCAGCAACAAGCCCAAGACCCCCTCATTCAGATGCAACAACAAGAGTTGCAGATTCGTCAGCAAGAGGTGCAAATCAAGGCGCAAGAGGCTCAGGCTAAAGCGCAGCAAGCACAGGCAGCCTTGCAGCTTAAAGCGCAGGAAATGCAGGCTAGACAGGTCATGGAGGGTCGCAAACTTGAGGCAACCACAATGGAGAAAGCCGGGCGTATCCACATTGACAACAGACGACTTGATGCGGATACGATGGCAAAAGCCGCACAAGTACATAACAGCAACAAACAAACTGCTGTGGATAGCCAGTACAAGATGGAGCAAATCCGTGAGCAACGCAGAAATCGCAATGCAGATCTCATGAAACACGCGGACACGATGGAGAAACAAAACAAGGAGAAACCAACTAAATGATACAAAACTTCGCAGGTGCGCTGCGCAACCAAATACGCAAACAAATGAACGATTACGCTGACGATCTAGCAACAGGTCAGTGCACGACTTTTGATCAATATCAAAAACTTTGCGGGGTGATTTCGGGTCTAGCCATCGCAGAGGGTCTCTTACTTGACCTGCAAGAAAAGGTAGAAAAATCAGATGAGTGAACTCATACTTCCAGAGCGTTTAAAGCTCAAGCCAACGGTTGAAGTGATTGAACAAATTACAAAACCGCCAGAGAAAGACGAGGAAAAAGCAACATTGCTCCCTAACCCATCTGGGTACCGGTTGCTTTGTAGCGTACCCCAGGTCTCTAAAAAGATCGACGGTACTGAGCTAGACCTTGAGCGTCCTGACTTCTATGCCAAACAAGAAGACCACGCAACCACCGTGTTGTTTGTTCTAAAGGTTGGTCCAGATGCGTACGCAGATAAGACTAAGTTCCCAAGCGGACCTTGGTGCAAGGAAGGCGACTTCGTAATGGTACGTACCTACGCAGGTACGCGTTTCAAAATTTACGGCAACGAATTCCGGTTCATCAATGATGATCAGGTTGACGGTGTTGTAGATGATCCCCGCGGAATAACACGCGCATAAAAAGGAAAAAATATGGCAACATACGAAGGCGAAGATTTCAAATTCCCTGATGAAATCGAAGATAAGGGAAAACCCCAAGAGACACACAATGAAGACGATTTTGAAATTGAAATCATTGATGACACACCCGAGCGCGACCGAGGACGCAAGCCTCTTGATCGTGAAGTATTGGACCCAACAGATGAGGAAATCAACCAATACACCAAGGGTGCCCAAGACAGAATTAAAGAACTAACTCACGCAAGACATGACGAGAGACGCGCTAAAGAAGCGGCTCTTCGCGAACGTCAAGAGTTAGACAGACTGGCTCAGCAGTTGGTTGAGGAAAACAAACGCCTCAAACAAGTCGTCAATAGCGGCAGTGAGCAGTTCACACAAATGGCTAAGAGTGCGGCGGAAGCCGAACTTGAAAAAGCAAGGCGTGACTACAAGGCAGCGCAAGAATCGTTTGATTCAGATGCACTACTTGCGGCGCAAGAGGCTTTGACGGAAGCCAAAATGAAATTAGAGGCGGCAAAACATTTTCGTCCGACCCCTTTACAAGTTGAAAAAAATGATGTATATTCAACTCCACAGCAAACCCAAGCTGTGCAACCAGACGAAAAAACCCTGCGCTGGCAGGCTAAAAACCAGTGGTTTGGTGCACAAGGGTTTGAAGAAGTTACCAGCTTTGCACTAGGGCTGCATCAGAAATTAGTGAACTCCGGGGTTGACCCTCGCACAGACCAGTACTACGAGCAAATCGACGCTCGCATCAAAAAGACCTTTCCTGAAATATTTGGAGAGGCTACGGACAGAAGCTCTTCTGAATCCCCAAGGAAAACTCCCTCAGTGACTGCACCATCGACACGGTCGTCTGGAACTAAAAAAGTTCAGTTGACGACTACTCAAATGGCGCTTGCTAAGAAGTACAAGCTGGACCCCAAACTGTATTACGCTGAAATGATTAAATTGGAGAAACAAAATGGCTGATAACCGTACACCCCGTGACAATGTTACACGCGAAAAAGAAGCTCGATATGTATATACACCATCGAGTAAGTTGCCCGATCCAACACCCATACCAGGTATGTCTTTCCGCTGGATTGCTACCCATGTTATGAGCGTTGCGGACCCAACCAATGTGTCTAGAAAACGCAGAGACGGTTGGGAACCTGTGAAAGCAACTGACCATCCCGAGCTGATGCTTGAAGGAAACGCCAACGGCAACGTGGAAATTGGAGGCTTAATGCTATGCAAGATGCCTACAGAACGCGTTAAAGCGATGGACGAGTACTATCAAAAGCAAAATCAGTCTCAGATGGAGTCTGTAGACAACAACTTTTTGAAGAACCAATCCGCGCCCCAATACGGTAAATTGTTTTCTGAACGCCAGTCAACAAGTTCCAGAGGCAACGGGTTTGGTTTAGGTACTAAATAAACTCAGGAGTTCTAAATGGCATATCCTATCGTTCCCGCAGCTTACGGCTTAAAGCCTGTAAGTCTGTCAGGTGGTAGAGTGTTTTCTGGTTCCACCAGACTCATTCCTATCGCTTCTGGCTATGGCTACAACATGTTTGACGGCGATGTCGTTACAGCAAGTGGTGGTTCATTAGTCGTTACAACCCTTGGCGCAGCGTCTTCACCTGTTGCCGGTACTATTGGTGTTTTTGTTGGCGCTCAGTACGTCAACTCAATGAGCCAAACAGTCCGTGCACAATTCTACGCAGCTAACACAATCACTAACA
>Ga0214166_1000795_pt1 | contig 15044 bp, 16 predicted proteins | sample TroBogepilimnion_27_FD_153005 | JGI IMG/M metagenome (GOLD analysis project Ga0214166, IMG submission 153005) | Freshwater microbial communities from Trout Bog Lake, WI - Practice 18AUG2009 epilimnion v3 | ecosystem: Environmental > Aquatic > Freshwater > Lake > Epilimnion/Euphotic zone ...
CCTATTTGCCTATATTGACCGAATTGGACGACCTCGCCCTCGCCCTCTCTCTCTCATTCAATAGTAATCTACGAAAGTTAAGTTCGCTCCTCTGTTTTCACTACCCCCTTTTTTCTAAATAGGTTGGCGAAAGGCGTGGTATGGGTCTGTATGGGGCATTCGCCAATAAAGACCTATATTTACGCCAATTCTATCCAAATCGCACGAGGTAGTCAAATGTATTGAAACTTAAAAAACAACAGATTTGGCAGGAAAATATCTATATGAAAACTACCTGCCAAATCTGTGGAACAAAATTGGCAGACTTTTTCCTATAGGCAACTCACAAAAACATTTTATACTTCACCCCTTCCGCACATCCGCCATAGGAAACCCATAGACCCCCTGCCTCCCCCATACCCTATCCACAAAACCCCCTACTATAAAATGGATTTGTAAGTCCGAAAACGGATTTAAGGTTTCCAAGAAGGATATAGCAGACCCAAGAATAAGCAAGTAAAATGAACGCAACAAAGTTTCGCAAGATGGTTGAGAACCGCCGTAATGGTTTCTTTAAGACAGAAGAAACTATTGACGAGGCAACGCTTTCCTTTAAGCAGATGGAAAAAGATGATGTAGCATTTACTTTACATCATCATACAGGACTATTTGGTATGCTTAACAAGAAGGATTTATTATCACAAATGCGTATTTGGAAATCCCTAAACTGCGTTTCTCGTCAATATAATAGTATGGAAATTACGATTGAAGATAAGAAATTATATACTTTTATTATACAACCGAAAGATGCTGATGATGATATTCCTATCTCTCCACTCGCCTTAGCATTTGGAATGATGGTAAGTGGATTTGCTTACATTACTCCTAATAAGGATATTGTGGATTTGGTGTGCCACTATCTTGCGGAATAACAAAATAACAAAACACAAAAAAGAAAGAGGGAAACCTTTTTCAATGATAGATACAATGGACGAACAAATCAAACGAGGACGGAAAAATAAGTTGAACGACGAACAGATTGAAGAGATTAAAAGACTTTTGGCGATTGGGATTTACCAAAAGACAATAGCACGGAAGTTCAATGTATCGCCAATGACTATAAGTAAAATCAATTGTGCGAACCCTCTTAACAACAAAATCACGATTACTGATACGAAAGGGATAAAGGTTCAGTTATAGCGGAACTAAAGACGCAATCGCACCTGCGAGGGAATGACTATATGCCTCTGCCTTTGCTTGTAGTTCGCTAATCTTATCCTTAATAACTAAAAGATACGCATTTTTGACTGATGTATCCGTTGCTGACTGATACGACAATGTAAGTGTTTTGACTTCCTGAATATCACGAGATAGAGATGGAGGATATGCGAATGGGGAAGACATTTGTAAAAGACAGAGATAAAATATTGCCGTAAATGTAAATGCTTCACGAAGAAGTATATGAAGACAGAGGCAATTTAGATAATGAATTAGCGGACTTGATTTCAGAGATTGAAGAGAATACTTTAATTCAAACCAAAATCAAGAACAAGATTTTTAATCAACCCCAACTGATTACATTATCGTCAGCAAACGCCCAGCAAGAAGGTTTGAACTCAACACAATACAATCAACAAGCATACTATCAATTCACTTGTTCCCTCCTTCGTCCAGCGTTAGATGTTGAAAGTATCCAGTTAGTATCGTCCAACATTCCCAATATCCAAAATAATATTCCTGATACTGCCTGTGTGTTTTGGTATTACAGATTATCTACTTATTCAGGTTTTACGCCGTGTATTAACAATCTGTTTATGGTTCGTTTGCTTCCATCGTATTACAAATCTGAATGGATTGGGACTGGATACGGACAGAATGTATATTTCCCAAATTATTCTGCTCTCGCAATACAATTGGCGAAATCCTGCGTGAGTGATATTGCGGACACAAACTATCAAAACATTACATACAATCAATCACTCTTTCCAAACTATACTTCATCATACATTCCATTCTTAACGAACGATGTTTCCATTACTTATAATTCTACATTGAATAGGTTTCAATTGACTGGAAATGCTACAAGGTTCGCATATCTTTCATACGACAAAGATGTAATTTATGTGAAGGGTTCTGTTGTTGTAGATGGCGGTATTGCTTACATTTCACTACAAGATGATAATAATGGGAATACACCCAGTTCAAATCCAACTTTTTGGAGTGTATATTCAGGTGAAATCATTGCTGGTTGGAGTGATACAACTACCTATGAATATAATAGAATTGTAGTGTATGAAGGCATAGTATATATTTCCATTCAGGCATCAAACATAAATCATATACCAACGAATACTGCTTGGTGGGAAGTCTATGATGATATTAATTTCAACCAATACTTTTACTTATCTGCTGGATATGATGACCCAAATGTAAGACAAGCACAGGGAGGACAATTTGTTTTACAATGGAACAAATACACTTTATACGAGGTTGGAGAAATTGTCCAATACAATGGCGTGAATTATACTGCGAACCAGCAGACAATTGACGAAGTGCCTTTCAACAACACGGATTACTGGGTATTCACAAATCCTCTTTGGAGTAGTTCTACTTCGTACAGCGGTTCGTCTCTCGTTCAATACAATGGAGTGGATTATACAGCATTGCTTTCAAGCGTAAATAAGACACCTGATAAATACCCAACTTATTGGGGTGTATATAATACAATCGTATATTCAGGATTGAATTGGACTTCAAGTCAGTATGATTTTGTTGCGTATGATGGGAATAGTTCCAGTTCGCCTGTGGGTGTCTATCCTTTCCCTGAAAATATCCCAGCACAACCCTACAATCCAAATCCAAGCAGATTGTTGAATAGTATTTTGGGATTTCAATGGAACGGCGTTTTCAATCCTTTGCTCTTCTATAACTATTTCACGAAATACTTGATTAACAATCAGCAAGATACTGCGATTGAAATTGGAGATACAGAAACATCTGTTATGAACAGATTGCGTCCTATTCCGCCGTATGCTGTAAGAGAACAACCTTTACTTCTTTCAGGACAACCTTACCCAGCAGGAGTGTATCTTTACAATGTTGTAACCTATACTGCTGACACTTTCTGTAATTTGCTATACTCGTCCGTAGTTTCAATCTATTGTGATTTATTAACCACTGGAAGTTTGGATACACAACGAACAAATAATATATTGGCGATTGCCCCATTATCACCTTCTTTGGCGATTTCGTCCTTTAACAACTACATCAACAACCCTATTCTTCGTGTATTAGACCACATAACAGAAATCTATATTGAATTGCGTGATGAGTTTGGCGAAGAGTTTTGGTTGCCTAACTCAGCAGTATCCACCTTCACTTTCAAATTAACATATAAGGAGTAAAATGGATTAGTTTATAGTATCTGTCTTCATTGTATCACAATGACGGAATGGCGAAAGATTGAGGGACACGAAGGATATGAAGTTTCCAATATGGGTGAAATACGCTCTTATTGGAATAACCGCTGGGGATTATCCAAAACCCCTCATAATTTAACTTTGTGTATTTCTAAACAAAAAGATAGAAATACTGATTATTATGTGGTTGGACTAAAATCAAACACCAAAAAAAAAATACTGGTTCATCGCATTGTAGCACAAACATTCATTCCCAATCCTGATAATAAACCCTTTATAGACCATATCAATCGCAATGGATTAGACAATCGCCTTGAAAATCTGCGATGGGCGACAATGAGCGAAAATAACCAAAATGTAGGAGTTCAAAAGAACAATAAACTCGGTATTCAATATATCTCCAAACATTATAGTGGGTTTCGGTTTAGAATTATGAGAAACGGCATAGTATATTACAAACACTTCAAAACATTGGAGGAAGCGGAACAATACAAGATTGAATATCTCGCTGAAAAATAAACCTTGCTTATTACAAATGTCTTTCGCGAACAAACCTAATCGTGTGACGCTTGACGCATTCAGCGACACATCGTTGATTGGTTCAAGTTACACAGGTTTCACAAATCGTTTGACTACGCCAATCCTAAACGCTCGTGGAGTTCAGTTGCTCTCTTGTAATTTGATTAATACATCACTTCAATTGAACGACAACGCACACTTGATGTTCTTTTACTACTATTCTACGACACAGAGCGGTATTGCGACCGCCAGTAATTTGCGATGTGTTCGTCTGCTTCCTTCCAATTATGTGCCTTATTCTGGATTTACTGCCTATACACAGAACCAGTATTTCAATAGCGTCGCAGAGTTGGTTTCTCAGTTAAATCTCGCTTCCGCCACAGGTGGAGATAGTGCGACCTACAATCCATATTGGGTTGCGAATGGGGTTGTCTTTTCTTACAATAGTTCTACTCGCAAGATTTCAGTAGCATCAGGAAACGCAACTTATTACATTGCCCCTGCTCCGTTTGATGACCCAAACGTTCAGGCAGTCTTGACTGGTACTGCTTCGTCAGGATACATCAAGATGAATACCTATAACTCGTCCAATACTTATACGTCCGCCACCATTCAACCTTCTTCCACATTGATTACGATGAATGCTCGTCTTGGGTTTTCTCTTGACTATCTTGGGCGTGGTGCTTGGTGGGGTGCTTCTTCTCAAATGGGTTGTGCGACTTCCACAGGTGTTCCGCAGTTGTATGGAACTTCCATCGTCGCAGACAGCACACCAATCCTGCTTGGTTCTCAAAATGTAAATGTCTATTTGGATATTGTAGTTGGCGGAGGTGCGGATAGTTTGAATAACAAAAACCTTCTTGCTTCCGTTCCTTTGACTGCCCCTGCCCTGAATGTAGTTGCCTATACTGGAAGCGGAGTGAAAGACCCCATCGTATCCGTCCCAAGTGAAATCTATTCCATCTCGGTTCGGTTCTTGGACGACAATGGGATTGATTACACACAGAGCAGTGCTTACAACAGCGAAATCGCAATCGCCGTCTTCTACTAAATGAAATCTAATCATAGATATAATGTGGGGAGGAAATACGTATCCGCCTTCTTGGGAAGGAAATGGTATAACACAAAGCGATGTCGGTAATCTTGTCGTTCAAGAAGACGCAAAATCTTCCTATCCTGAAACAACCCCCACACTGACTTTGATTGGACGAAATCAAGTAGAGTTTCCAACGAATTATCAAAATCTCAATGTACAAAACTTGAATGTAGAAAGCATTAATGGAGGAGGCACTGGCGTTGAAACTTGGAGCACCTACAAAGCAATCAGCGATGTAAATGCTACAAAGACAGATTTTTTTGATTATCCGCAGTATAACATCAACGATTTCAAAGATATTAATTGTGCGAACCTATATGCGAATGAGTTTGGAACTTCGGTGGATACACAGGGCGGAACTATATCAGGAACACTTGGATTATTCACGAATGTTCTTGCGGATGGGTCAGGCAATTTTGGAGATTTAAGTTCAGGTTCGTTAGTTGTGAATGGGGGAACTACTTTGAACGGAGGGACATTACACGGAACAACGATAGGGTCATTACCGGTTGAAGGTATTAATACAATTCGCATTGATGTTCTGCCTGTCGGTATTGATGTTGTTTCGCCTACCTATATTACAATTGACGCAGGAGGAGCAGCGAACATTGCCGCTGGTGGTGCGGTCAGTATCGCAGGAGGAACTTACATTGAATTGAATAGTGCGGAAGTCAGGCAGATTGATACTACATTTGGAGATGACTATACATTTTTCAAAGTAGGTAATATAAAACCTTCGTATGGGGGAACGGATAGTTTGCGTATTGGCGATGACCCAAGAGGAGTTGTTTTAACATCAGGCAAAGATGTGGAAAGTTTATTGTTCCGTGCGACAAACTTGCTGAAATGTGAATACTATTTATTTGCTTTGCCGTGGAACTTCAACACAATTTATTCTTACGATACTTTTGTGTCGTATTCCACCACAGACACAGGCGTATTCGGTCAAGGCGGACGATACAAGTGCGTATGTGATGGTTCAGGAGCAAATCCTTCTGTGAATGGCGGACAACCACCTGACTGGGTTTCAGGGTCTAATTATACTGCTTCACAACTCGTCTTCTATCACGGAAGCATCAAGGTAGGAATGTTTAGGGCAAAGAACAATATTACAGATAGTATCATAGTGCCTGATGTTGATACTGCGAACTGGGACTTTGTAGTAGGGGACATCACAAATCCTTTCTCTGCGTGGTTGCTTACCACAGACCAATTATACAATTCTATCTACTTTGACGTCCATAGCACACAAGACCACTATTACTGCTTGTTTCAACCGCAATTGCCTGATGGGTCATTGGACGGATTGTATATCGCAAAGCGAGTAGTAGGAACTAACAATTTGATTAACTATGGGCGTATTTACGATAGTGTTTTGTTTCCACCCCCATTCAATCCTGATGTTTCAGGAAACTTGAATATGAATGGATATAGTATTTTGAATGCGAATGATATTGCCTGTGCTTCTCTCACGCCAACTGGGACTTCGGTTCTCTTGAATGGTGCGATTGATATGAACGAATACTCTATCAATCATTTGAATAATTTGTATGTGAATGAACTACGACCAAACTCCCCATCTACAAATATCAACTTGGCGTGTTCTATTGATATGGGATACAATCCAATTTTGAATGGAGGGGCAATCTACTTGGACGATATTTACAAAAACAGGAATACAAACATTCAAATCCATAGTGATGTAGATTTTTCAAGCAACAATGTAGTTGGCGTGAATGTCCTTGAAGCAGACCAAATTGGAGCGAACTTGCGTGATTACATGACTTTGTTTTCTGACATTGATGGAACAGGTCATTCCATTACACTTGAAAATCTCAATGTGAATACGATTACAGGCGGTTCATCAGGATATATTACATTGGAGGACGGATTGGACGCAAATAGTCAAAACATTAGCAATGTGAATAGCATTAGCATTACAAACCTGAATGGAAACAGCGGAGGTGCGATTGAACTACGAAACGACATCGCAGGAAACGGACATCAAATCCTTGGTCTTACAAATCTTACCACTGCGTCTCTTGGTTCGTCAGGATTTTCCTATATCAACTTGAATAATTCCCTGCTTGGAACTGGAACAGAAAACATAACAGGAATTAACAATATCAGTTGTAATACTATCACAGGAAATATAACATCAAGCGGAGATTTGGATATGAACGGACACAACATTTTGAATACGAATACTTGTGTAGCACAATCAATCGCAACAGATACGATTACTGGGGATATTATGCCTGTGGTTACATTTCGTTCGCCAATGTCTATGGATGACAATGATATTTCAAATGTGAATTCTATATCTGTTGATTTTATTACGAGTAATGTCAATTCTTATGTTTTGTATCACGCAGACATTGAGATGGACGGAAACAATCTACTGGGTGTGAGTGAAATTGTTTTGGATAGTATCGGTAGTGCTTCTACATCTGCTACATTGAATACAAACTTGAATGTGAATGGAAATGATATTGTAGGTGCGTCTCGTGTTGGAACGAATGAATTGTTAGATGGAGGTTCAGGTATTATCACGCTTGGGACATACATAGACGGCAATTTCCAGCAGATTAATCGTTGTAATCAAATAGGAACAGACAATTTAACAGACGGAGGTTCAGGTCTTATTTCTTTGGGTGCTTCTATCAATGGAAACTACTACAATATCAATAGTGTGAATAGTTTGGGGTTGAGTTCCCATACCCCTGCTGGTTCTTTCAACGAGGCAAACTTAATTTTATATAGTGATGCGGACGACCCAACACTTACGCTTTCCACAGAAGGCGGAACGGACAATGGATTGATTTACAATACAAACGGAAACATCACAATTTCCCAAAAGGCACTGCCGTTTCCTGATAGTGATGGGATTTCTCTACAATCGCAGGACAATATCATTTTGACCGCAACAAATGACATACGATTGACTGGAGGTGATGGGATATATTTGAATAGCAATACAGATTTCGCACAAAACAATGCGACAAACATTAATGAACTTTCTATCAATACATCGTTCTTCTCTGTTCCTGATACGACTTCGTATTATCAATATCGTTTGGAACCCTATTCTTTCTACTATCAACCCTATTACTTCTCATACGCCAGTAATCTCGCCCCAAGCACATTCGTGCCAATTGCGAGTGAGTGGGCGGATTTCCCTTGTGGAAGGTCGTTTATGGATATGAATAATGCCTACATAAACAACTTGCGATACACAAATCAACAAGGGGTACGGCAACCAATGATACAGAGAGGAACAGGGAATACCGGTACAACTTATTATCAGATTACATTCGCACAACCTTATACATCATCTTCGTATCAGGTGTCTTTGACTTATACCCAATCCCCTTCAGGAAATACTCCTATCTATGTATTAGCAGGAAGCAAGACAGCATCAGGTTTCAGGGTTTATGGAGTGAGCAACCAAGATTTTGATTGGGTTTCTTACGGAGACGCAGTTTAGACCTGAATGAAAGGTTTATCTTTCTCACTTGGAGAATTAGAAGGCGTCGTTAAATCAACCTCTAAAAAACTTTTTACACCACAGCAGGAACTACGACACGAACTATGCTTGAAAAGTTTATAGGTGAGATACACGATTGCGAGAATACCTCCACTTGCCGTCCCTGTAATGATGGAAGAAATATCCATTTATTTTATGGGATTGATATAATATGGCGACGATTGATGAAGACGCACTTTACAATGAACTAAGGCAACTACCTGATTTTGATTGTTTGCCTTTGCCTTCGCATTGGTTCAAGAAGTATAAGATTGAACCTGTAAAAGCACAAAATCCAAAAGAGTTTTGCGAGTATAAGATGAAAGAACCACAGAAGGTTTATAATCTTCCGCCAATTGTGATTGATGAACCCCAACAGAATGGAAAGACATTTGAAGTATTCCCTGCGGAACAAATTGATGTAAAGATTGTTTCAAGACCTTTTGACTGGGATAGTTCGCGACCCTTTCCTGCTACTTTGCCTTACTTGAAGGAACAAGAGGAGAAGGAGAAATCAAGCGTGGTTTAGTCCATAAAATCCAACATCGTAATTCACGCCCACTAACTTTGAACGCTTCGCAAGATGTTCCGGACGGAAACTCATTCCTGCTGGTTCTGTCGTGGGTTGATTTTCAATAATTTGACGAGGACTTGCTCGTAGTCCCTGATACAGATTGTAATAGTCCAGCGGAGGCGTATGTTGATGTTCTTCTACCATCGTTGCGTGGTGGTCTAACTTAATCCCAGCATATTCCAATTCAATTTTGAGTGGTTCGGTCATCGCAGGTGTATCCGCATAGAACAGGGAGTTTCCTGCGTGTGTGCCGTATTGGTCGCATTTCAGGGGAACTGCTGTTCCGTGCGTAGGTGTATTCAAATCAGGTTTCGCAGAGTTCTTCGTATAACTTCGGTGATGGTGCTGGATTAATTCCCCAGCAGGATTGACGAAATACGGAGGCGGTGCTACATAATCCAACTCTGCTGGTTGAAACTGAACTGCTTTTCCATTCCGCTTTCGCTTCATCAAGAAAGTAGTATCTAATCCTGCGGATACGACAGACATTTGTATATACGAGAGGAATAAAGAAATCTCACTAAATATGGTCTTTATTGAAAAAAATCTTATCCAATAGGGCAGAACCGCTCATTCTTCGTTCCTTGACGATTACCTTTTCAACTGGAACTTCACGGACAACTTCCTTGACGACTTCCTTTGGTGGTTCAGGTTTCACACTCATCTGCGACATCATAGACATCAAAGCATCAACCTTCTTATTCACGCTCTCTATATCATCTCGTCGTGCTAATTTTTCCTTCGGTCGTGTGCTTTCAAGTTTCTTACGAACTTCCTTTATCTTTTCCTTTTCTTCAAATCGCTGTGCGACTACTTCTGCTCGTTTGGGATTTGTAGTTCGTGGAATACCGGCACCCAAACCTTTCGGCACTTCCTCTTCTTCATCACTCACAGGTTCGCCAAGTGTCCTCTTTGCTTCTCGTATCTTATTGCGTTCGGCAATCTCTTTCCTTTTCAACGCCAATTGCTTTACGATTTCTTGACCTTTACGCAAACCTTCCATCTGCTTCTCTGACGGAACTCTCTTCTTCTTTTGGACTGGAACTGAAACTTCAACTTGGGGTTCAATTTTAGTATCGCTCTCGCCCATTTGAAATTAGGTTAGATAATAATTTTTAAATTAAGGTCATTCTCTTGTAAGTTGAAGTATGCGGAGTTCTAATATAAGGTTTGAGATAGTCTCCTTTCTTCACACGAATTGTTTTGATTGACCCATCGTGATACAGCACTCGCCAAAACTTTTTAGATACAGACAACTCACGCATCACTTCGTAATCCATATTCATAGAAAGGAACTATTGTTTAAGTTTCAAGATTTCACGAGGTAGTCATAGTTATTGAAACTTAAAAAAGAAACAGATTTGGCAGGAAAATACCTTTATGAAAACTACCTGCCAATTTTGTTCCACAGATTTGGCAGACTTTTTCCTAAGGGAAACATTCAAACCTAAAAAACATTTATTTTGGAAACTGCGGAATATAGAGGATTTAAATTGGAATATGTGAGAAGGAACTTTTCAATGTATTCCTTATCTTTTTTGGTTTGCTTTCTTACTACTTTCAGTTCCGTTCCGTTCCAATATTTGAAAACTTTTGAAACATCACGAGCATATTGTTCTTGCGTGTCCTTTTCAGTCCTTTTTCGTAAGTTAAAGGGTTCAAGAGAGATTTGTTTGATTTCTTCAATTGAAATCGTCCAACTATTCGTCCAGTCAAACTCAAAGGATTGAATGACTTTTAATTGTTCTGCTTCTTTCGGCACAAGTTCTATGTATTTATTGTGGTCTGCTTTGATTACAAACTCTGCGTTTGAGTTTTGTTGTATCCAAGTTCTTTTAATCCAACGATTGTCTTTTAACCATATTTCCCAAATATCTTGATTTACATAATCTACTTTACATTTCAAAAGGTATAGTTCTAATTCTAATCTTTGGTCTTCATCAATTCCTTTGCGACTTTTCATAAGAATGTCTGCTTCTTCGTGTCCTATTTCTCGTATAGTGGAAATATCAGGATATTCCTTCTTTTCATTTTGTGTCCGTGTATTCTCTCCATCAATCATTTCAGTTGTAATCCCACACAATCCCAAGTATCCAATGAATACTTCTTCTACATTTTTAGCACTTACGACTTTTTCATTTCTGTTCCAAATTAGAATATGTTTTAACCATTTTGGGATATTTGAAAGATTTTCAGGATTTTCTCCAATTCCTTCCAAGAACTTTCGTTTCCTATTGGTTTCTTCATTAAACATTTGTTCCTGATTTTCAATACCAGTTTCAACAAGAGAATAATGCGGAGGAGATTTTGTATTCAAGTATCCTATCAAATGATTATCGTTCAATGTTCTTGCCCTATGTAATGCTTGTATCACATCACGAGGAGATGATGAAAACGCAGAAAATGAAAACGATGCGAAATCAAAGTGAGGTTCAGCAGTATAGTTAATTCCAATAGTTACACAGGAAGTATAACCTATGTGTTTTTCTTTGCTCCAATATTCATTAGGATTTGAAAAGTGAATGTTGTTTAGTTTTTCGGTGCTTCCAGTATAACAAGTTCCTCCGTTGAGTGAATGATAATTTACTGCTTTTTCTTTTGAACCCCAAAATGAAATACATCGTTTGTCGTCTCCTTTGATTTTATGGTTCAATGTAGTTATGAAATCTTTTTCACTTTTATAGATTTTACAGGTTTTATTAAATGGATGTTTTGGATTGATTATGATTTGAACTTCTCCTCGCAGTTCTTCAAGCATTCGTGTAGTTCTATCCGTCAAAAAAGCGTCCAATCCAACAACTCGTTTAGCACTTTTCAATAATTTCTCAAATGCTTCTATATTTTCAATGTATTTCTTTTGATGTGTTTGATTAGGTGATAAAGTAGCACAAATCGTTTCGCATTCATCTAACAATATAAGGTCATATACACATCCAGCAAGTTTGTGAATGCTTTGAACTGAAATAATTAATTTGGGACTATTTCGTAATTTTTCCATCGTTTTATCCTTTTGAAAATCTTGGTAATCCGCAAAGTTCAATTCTTTCTTAAATGTAGCAGTATAAGTTCTTCTACAACTAATGAGTAGAACTTTTGTTTCATACTTACTTAATCGTTTCATTTCTGTGCTTTTACCTGTTCCCATCTGTGATTTGACTGCTTGTGTTCTATGATACGGCAACTCTTTTAAAAAACCATTATGAGTATGATGATTGAATAGGGTATTATCCGTTGTAGTCAATTGTGTAATTTCTTCAAAGTAATTGCGGTTTCCTGATGATTTTGTCCTAAACGATGGGTCATCCATCTTCGCATAATAGACTAACGTTGCGATTGTTGGACTATGAGAAGCATTCCAATTACGGATTAAATCATTCACCCACTTTTCTCCATAGTTTGTTGCCTTCGCACAATAGAAATGTATGAGCGAAGGAGAAGCACCTGCTGAACACATCGCAAATATCATTCTCATACAAGTGTTGTAATCCGTCCATCGTTCAATTGAAATCGCATCACAAATACGTGTTAATTCAGTTTCGTCCGCAGGTTCTTGGAATTGAGATTTTCGTTCTTCTGGAATATGAATGACGATTTCGTGTGCTGTGGTTGGAAGATAGGAAATCAAAGTGTCCTGTATTTCATCATTTTCAAACAATAATTCCAATGGTCTATTTTCATTCGGTTTGGAAGTTCCAACGCATCGCATCTTGCGACCTGCGGAATACACAGACAAATCACCTTTTACACCATCAGGAAACTCCAATTGATTGTAAAGTTTTTCAGCAAGAATGCGAACTGCTTTACGTGTTTCACAAATGATTTCAGGCAATACCCAACGAATAGAATACTTTTTTATCTCATAACTGCTGGAAGTATATATAACCACTCGTTCTCCAATTGTTGAGAATTGATGGTCTATGGATGCTATAAGCGAAGTATTGTTCTCCCAAAAGTCCATATCGCTAATCGTTTCAGGAGCATTCCCATCAATATCCCCATAAGGACGAAGGCGACCCTCTGGGATAATTTCATACGAAGGATTTGTTTGGATATATTTGACTGCTTCATTCACATCTATGAATGTAGCAGAAGGTTCATTTCCAAAATAATCATTTCGTATCGCAATCGTCATTTATATATTACCTTATAGAATATTCTTGTATTTAAACCTCAATAACTTTATTTGACTTCGCCTCCTTCTTTTTTTGATATTGCTGTCTTGCGTATTCAATACGTTTTTCTCGGTTCTTTTCATAGTTGCGTCTCGCAATATTTTTTCTGCTTTCCATAAGTTTCAATGCCTTTTCAATCATTGAGGTGTCCTCCATTTGTGTATATATATACATATTATTTAAACCTTAAACTTATTCTAATCCAAATCACCAAACTCCTTTGAAATGTAATTGTCCCAAACTTTATTCACTGGTTTCTTGAATGTATTTCCCAAGTAATCTACAAAATCTTCAATTCGTTCAATAAAACTGGAATGCTTTTTGCTTTTTAAATGCTGGTTTAATCTTGGAACGAGAGAAGAGTAGTATGTTTTTGTAGGTCGTTCATTTTCATTTGTGGATACAGGTTTTAAAATAGCACCACAAGAACAAGTGTAATTTTTTCCTTTTCTATTGCTCGTAGCGTAATAGTTCCAATGTTTCAGGAAATCTGCGTCTTCTATTACACGAGAACGAGAAGATAAATATTCCGCAGGTGTAATCAATTCATCATTTTGACGATGTATGTATTCTTTATGTTTTTCATCAATTACCTCCTTGTTTTCTTTGTAATACTGCCTACTTTTTTCCGCCAATGCTTCCTTGTTCGTTTGGACGTATTCTTTTTGATACTGCCTTCTTGCTTCTACCAATCTTTCCTTGTTCTTTTGGAAGTATTCTTTGAGATATTGCTTTCTTGCTTCTTTGCGTGTATTCTCCATTGTTTCTTATATTCATATATTATTTAAACCTTAAATTATCCGTTTTCAATCAAGACCAAAGCGTCGTTTGTAAGCACTCACACTTGCTTCAAAGGTCGGCAAGTTCCACAATATCCAGCGAGATAAAGCACCTGCGGACTTGTAATCATTCCAGTTCTCTCTTGCCCTGTGTCTATCCAAGTATGCCTTCTTTCGCTTCTCATCTTTCAAAAAAATGAAATCGCTGTATCCCACCGCCCCAAAATCTGCGTGCGTTCCGTCGCTGAAAATAGCACGATACTTCTTGTTTTTATTGGGCGAAGGTATGAAAGAAACTTTCATTTATTCTTGTTGTAGATATTCATTTTTATATGCTTCCGCTTCCTCCAATGTTTTGAAGTATTTGCGGTGTTCTATGCCGTTTTTTATAATTCTAAACTCAAATCCATATTCGCTTTTAGATATATGCTTAATACCCAGTTTATTGTTCTTTTGAACTCCTATATTTTGGTTGTTTTCTTCTCGTGTCGCCCAGCGTAGATTTTCAAGGCGATTGTCTAACTTATTACGATTAATATGGTCTATTTCTTTTTTGTTCTCAGGATTAGGAATAAACGCAATCGCAAGAAGACGATGAAATAGATATTTTTTTCCATTCAATCCAATTTGTAAATATCCGTTTGTGATGGTTTGAAGTTTCATCATCTTCGGTATATCTCGTAATCCCCATCTCGCATTCCTATAACTCCTAACACCTTCCACAGAGATTTCGTATCCATCGTGTCCTTCAATCTTTTTCCACTCCGTCATTTTATCCGCTACTTATCATCATTCTATCCTATTCGTTTTCTAACATTTGCTCCCAATGAATATTTCCAAAGGCACATCCCAGAGTAAAGAAATGCGAGTTCGTCATACCTACTCGTTCCTTTGCTGAAACAAGTCCAAAGAAATCAATCAGAGTTTCAATATGTAAATCTCGCTTTGTAAGACCATAGTTTTTGAGTTCTTCTGCTGTG
>Ga0214166_1000798_pt1 | contig 15028 bp, 16 predicted proteins | sample TroBogepilimnion_27_FD_153005 | JGI IMG/M metagenome (GOLD analysis project Ga0214166, IMG submission 153005) | Freshwater microbial communities from Trout Bog Lake, WI - Practice 18AUG2009 epilimnion v3 | ecosystem: Environmental > Aquatic > Freshwater > Lake > Epilimnion/Euphotic zone ...
ACCGTTAAAGCTTTGAAAGGCTCTCCAGTAAATACACCAACACCTTGTAAACCAGATGATCTATTACCAACGTGTAATACTTCACCATAAGCATCGTAAAATGAAGCTACGTCACCGGTAGGTCCTAGTTCAGCTATATATAGTGCTGGGCCGCTACCAAAGTCAATTACACTCAATGCACTTGATGATGTAAAAATAGAAGTAGCAAAATAAGATGCACTCAATACACTTAATGAACCGTATATGGTTACATTTTTAGCAAAGTTTACATTACCGTTTACCGTACCACCTGATAGTGCTAAGAAATTAGAATTGACATAAGGGTAAGTTGCATAGCTTGCACTATTCTGACTATAATTGGTATATGTATTATTCCAATTTGCAGAACTTGAATCAACTACTGAATATGTATTGTTCCAATTTGCACTAGTAGCAGCTAAATTAGTTAAATCACCAATTATGTATGCACTGTTTGTATTACTAAATGTATAGGCTGTGTTCCAATTTGCACTGGTAGTAGCTATATTGGATAAATCTCCTAAAATATACGCACTATTGGCTGTTAGGAACGTATAAGCTGTATTCCAATTTGCACTTAACCCTGTTAATGTATTGTGATCTGTATATATTATTCCGCTATTGCCTATTACGTAATTATAGGAAGTATTCCATACAGCTGATGTAGAGGCTAAGTTACTTAAATCACCTAAAATTAATGCACTGGTTGATACGTAGCCTGTACTACCACCGCCACCTGAACCTGAATTAGCTGTCAACCATGTAAAGTAAGTATATGACTGATTCCAATTTGCACTAGTTGTAGCTATATTGGTTAAATCGCCTAAAATTAAAGCACTGACCGTTTGGTATGCGGCTCCGCCTTGACCACCTGTTGCCCAATAAGCTGAATTTGTAGCTAATACAGTTAAGTCGCCTAAAATTAATGAGCTATTGGATTCAACAAAAGTTGTTGCGTTATTCCATGTACCGCTTGTAGCTGTCAATGCACTATAACTTGCATTCCAATTTGCCGTTAAAGAAGCTATTGTAGATAAATCACCACCCCAATAAGCACTGTTAGTAGCTACTACTGATAAGTCGCCTAAAATTAACGCACTGTTTGATGAACTGAATGACCAAGCTGCATTCCATGTAGCTGATGTTGCAGCTAAACTTGATTCATCTCCTATTAAGTACCCACTATATGTATTGGCAAATGTATAACCTGCATTCCAATTACCACTTGTAGCGGTTAATGCACTATATGAATTGTTCCAATTTGCACTTAAAGCTGTTAATGTGTTGTGGTCACTATAAAGAATACCGCTGTTGTTTACGCTGTATGTATATGCGGTGTTCCAAGTAGCTGAAGTAGCGGCAACACTACTTTCATCGCCTATTAAGTATGCACTATAGCTATTAGCAAAAGTAAATGCGCTGTTCCATTGACCGCTTGTAGCTGTTAAAGCGCTATATGCATTATTCCAATTGGACGATACTGTAGCTATGTTACTTAAATCTCCACCCCAATAAGCTGAATTTGTAGCTACTACAGTAAGGTCTCCTAAGATTAATGCACTATTACTATTATTAAATGTATAAGCTGTATTCCAATTTGTAGAAGTTGTAGCTACATTAGTTAAATCGCCTAATATAGTAGCACTATTGGAAGTTAAAAATGAATATGAAGTATTCCAATTTGCACTTGCAGTCGCAATATTAGAAATATCTGAAGCGGTTGCACTATTAGCTATAACGTAACTATATGCCGTGTTCCAATTACCACTCGTACCAGCTATATTAGTAAGGTCACCTAATATGAGAGCACTTACTGTAGGATAACCAGAACTTCCTCCCCCTGCACCGCTATTTGCAGTTAACCATGTAAAATATGAATAAGCTATATTCCAATGCCCACTTGTCGCAGTTAATGCACTATAGCCTGCTTCCCAATTTGCGGTTAAAGCTGCTAAGTAACTTAAATCCCCTCCCCAGTAAGCGCTATTTGCTTGTAAAACTGATAAGTCACCAAAAATAGCTGCACTTGTTGAGTTACTATAATTATATGCTTCATTCCAATTGCCGGTCAGTTCGGCAATCATGCTCAAGTCCCCACCCCAATAAGCACTGTTTGTGTTAACTGTTGAGTAAACTGAATTCCAATTACCACTTAATGCACTTGAACCGCTTAACCAAGTATATGTTGTATTCCAATTTGCCGTGGTAGCTTGAACGTAAGTCAAGTCACCTAAAATCATTGCACTGTTAGCTAAGAATAATACACCGCCTGGATTAGATGCCCATTCAGCACTGTTAGATGCAACTACTGTTAAATCGCCTAAAATTAACGAACTTAAAGTATTATTAAAGTTATAAGCTGTGTTCCAATTATCACTTAAATCATTGCCACTTAAATCAAATATAATAGGAGCATATAAACGATCGGTAGCCGATAATACTGCAGCTTGGACAGAGCTGGTAGTTACTGAGTTACTAAAAATATTACCCGCATTGGTAATATTAAGGCGGTCATAATTGAACGTCGGCATCAATTATATTTATTAGAAATATCTGTATAATTGAATTGCTAATGAAGATGAACCGACATTTATTGTTAAAAATTCTCCTGTAGCGGTAGTAGAGTTAAATACTGTTGCGCTAAGTGCAGAAAGTGCAGTAAATGATATGGATCCGACTGTAGCTTTTGGTGCAAAAACTGTGCTTATTGATGGGCTATAAGTAAGCCCTGGATCACCTGCAAAAGAGCCGTTATTGTTATATTGAATATTGCCTGTGTTACCACCAGCTTGAGCTGAAGGAGGTGTTACAATATTACCATAAATGTTACCTGATGCAGAGATATTACCGACGACAGTAACTGCATTTGCAGTAGAGTTAGTTCCAACACTAACATACTGACCAGTTACCATGCCTTGAGAACTTATGTTATTAACGTAAGTGTAATTAGCACTAATAGTGTTAATATAAGAACCTAAAATAAATGTATTTGCTTGAGAAGCTGTATTAAATTGACCACCTACAATTGCTGCATATTGAGCAATAGCTGATGAAACTGTGTTATCGTATCCACCTACAATAACTGAATAGTTACCTTGTGTAATTATATTATTGTTACCTGAACCGATAAAATTATATAACCCTGTTTCACGGTTACTTGCACCACCACCGATAACGCTATATGTACCGGCAGCAGTGTTTTGTGAGCCACCTGCTACAACAGCATAGTCACCGTTAAGTGTATTGCTATAACCACCACCTACAAATCCGTATTGATTGTTAATTGTATTTTGTGTACCACCAACTATACCACCATATACGTTAGCAATTGTATTGCTAGCGCCACCTAAAATACTACCGCCTGATGTTGTGTTGTTAACACCAATTACTACTGAACTTGTAGCTTGGATATATGTAAAGCCACCATCACCGGATAGAGAGCCATTAGCATTGTATTGAACGTAAGTGTTTTTACCTGCTGCAGCAATTGTTAATCCTGAAAAAGATAAAACGTTTGCAAAAATTGTACCTGTTGCAGAAATATTACCTATAACAGTTAACTTCTGGTTAGGGTTATCTGTACCCATACCAACATACTGACCATTTACCGCAACTGTATTGTTAGACCAAGATCTTGTACCTAAAATCGGATCTGAAAGTAAAGTGTATTTTGTGTTACCGTTTGTGCTTAATGCAGGTAAACCTAAATTTGGTTCTGCATTCTGTAAATTAATAAACTGATATCTACCTGAATCTGCACTTGTAGGTGGGACAGTATATATTTTACCGCTAATTGTAGTTGGGTAAGAGGGGTAAGCCATATATTATGAAGTTGTATTGAGTGTTTCTAGTACTGAGCAAGTAACGGTTACTGCATTTGGATTGCCAGCATAACAGAATAGACCGTCAAAATTTTGTAATACAATTTTACCTACTGCAAGGTTTGTAACATCATTAGCAGGAATACTAAAATTACTTACAAGAGAATAAAATGGCAAGGTAGGTGTTGTAAGATCTGGGCTTCCGTTTCCTGATACGCCCATATTAATTGTCTGCGTTGTATTAGTTAAGTTCGTTGCCATGATCGTTAACATAATAGCTGCAGTCTGGGACGGTGCAGAATAGACTTGGGAGTAAGTAGTGCCAAGTGTAGAAGAAGTTCTTACGAAGTGATTTAGTGGTACCTGTGCCATATAAAATTATTTATTCTAATGCGAGTGATAAAGGTGTTACTAATGCAAGAATAGCACGTTGGAACGTAATACCTTGAATAGTACCTGTAGCCTGCAATATTGTAAATCCGTTACCTACTTTAAAGTTACCTAACTGGTTGGTACTAGTAAAGAACACATACCCGCCGTTTATGCTTCTAGCTTCATTGTCTGGGTTAGCTATATTAGTTACTCCGCCAATTGCAGGTGTTGCATAAGCTAGATTTGTTCCAGTACCGACATACTCAAACGTATGTGAACCGGTAGCAATCTGACTTGTAATATAGAACTTTGCAATACCACCGCTAGCTATAACTGAGGCAGTAGTGAAGTTAGCATTCTGTAAGTTGTAAACGTAATTTACTGGATCAATTAGAATAGCTGATGCAACGTAATAAAGTGTATTAGTTGAGTCATTGCTAATTCTATAGCATAAGCCTTGATAAGGAGCATTTATTGGTACAGGTTCGTTTAGATAATCTGGTGGGTCAAATCTAGGAGCTAATCCACTGACTGTAAAGTTAAATGAATTGTAACCAACATTGTTTGTCACTATACCTGATAATACGGGGTATGGTGAATAACCATCAGCTACTAAGCCTGAAAGACCAAATGTACAATTTGAAGTATTAATTGAGCAAGTACCGCCGTTATTGCAATAAACGCCAATTGAACAGCAAATTGTAAATGTAGATACTAATGAAGCGTAACCGTTATTAGTAATATGAATTCCGTAACCGCCTTGATTGACTTGTGTAAATGAGTCAGTAACAAAGCTTCTTAAGAAACCTCTTGCTAAGCTACCATCAACTCTAATACCGCAACCAGCTGAAGCGGATTGCACCGCACTATTACCAACAATGTAAGAGGCTAGATATTCACCATAGCTAAATGAATCTGCGCAAATATATTCATCATTTACTAATCTACTTACTGGTAGACCTAAATTGAATGCATTTGCATATGTTATCATTCTTGCATTAGTGCCGGATAATAAATCGTAAGTTAATGCATCAATTAACCAACCTGTATCTCTGTAGCTTCTTTGTTTAGCTGTTAATGTGGCAGCTGCAGTAGTTTTGTTATACTGCCAACCAACATAAGTGTTGTTGATGTAAGCTGTCAATTCTGTCTGGAAGAATGATCTATTTGCATATATCAATCTTGCAGCTTTAATTTGATCATTTGTTGGAGTACTTACATAATTTATTGGTACACTTTGATAACCGTTGCTTAATATACCAGTTAATGCAGCAAACTCTGAATGTACATAAGTTGCAGCTGCTGGATAAGCAGAAAGGTAAGTATTGACATAACCTGCTGTCCAATTCCATACTGGAACGTAAATTTCATCTGCAGGTAGTGGTAATGATGGAGGTGTTGTAGTACCGCTTAATGTACCAATATAATAAATGTTTGCAGCTTCAACTATTCTTGCATTCGAACCTGATTGTAAATCAGCTTCAATACAATCAATCATATAACCAGCATCTCTATAGCATGCAAAGTTTTGATAGCTTGTTGTAAAGAGTGAAGGGTATGTTGTGCTAATATAACTTGTAATAGCAGATTGAATTGTTGATCTGTTATTAGCTAAAATATTAACTGCTGTAGTAGCGTTAGCAGGCACTGCACTTAAATTCAACGGTAATGTCTGAGGCACTGCACCTTGTAACGTAATCTGAATTAGATTATTAAACTCTGACTGCACTGATGATAATGCAGTGGTGTTAAATGCTGGTGTAGCACTTATGGTTTGTGCTAAAATTGTTTGCTGAGGAGCTTGAATAGAGGTTGCATATGATGTGCTACCTTGCATGTAAGGTGAATTGATAATATATGGCTTACATGTTCTGTAGTAATCATTAGCACCTACAACTGCAATTTCATAACCTGGGTAATTAAATGCAATGTTAAAATATGGTTGTGTATTGTCTAGATTTGGGAATGCACATGCAGCTGATGGAGCTAAGTGACCTCTAAATGTTACCCCCCACATATAACAACCGCTGTTAAACCAGAAAATGTCGTATGTTGGATTTGCAGGATAAATTGATACTCTTCTTAAGTTATCGCCAATAATGGATGTACCTTCTGGTACGTAAACTGGATTCTGTTCTGTGTAAGTACCAGTCAGTAACATAATTGTATACTGCACTGCAGGTACGCCAATTGTTTGCGTTACTGGGAAGAATAATTGTTGGTTCTGTGAAACAATTTGACATGCCTTCTTAATTGTTTTTAATGGACTGTAAATGTTTGTACCAGGGTTGTTATCATTACCAGCTGGCGATACGTAAAGTATTTGTGACACTGGAGGTATTGAACCTGAAATACTACCAAAAATGGTTCCGGTAGCAGAAATATCACCTACAACTGTTAAAGCTTTGTTAGGATTGTTTGTGTTAATGCCAGCCTGAGCACCATATAATAGACCTGTTGCTGAAACATTACCAACAACCGTCACTGCATTGTTCGGTGAAGAGGTATTGACGCCAACTTGACCTGTACTTGTAATTTCAACAAAACCACTTCCTGTTGGATCTTTAAATATTGCAATTGGTGTATTACCAAACTGTTCAACTGTTAAAGCAGGACTTGTACCAAAGTTCACTACACTTAATGAACTTGTTACTGAAACTGTTGTATCAAGATAAGCTAAATTACCAAATACGCTTAAATCTTGTGTAACTGTTAAACTGCCGTTAATAACTTCATTACCATTTACTGTTAGGTTATTAACGTTAATGTTATTTGCACTTAAATTGTTTGTAGATAAAAGACCTAGTACTGTTAAATTGCCTGATAACGTGCCACCCGTTAATACTAGATATCTACTATCTAATGAAGGTTGAGATAATCTTGCAGATTGTGCATTAGTATAAACGAATGCTGACCCCCAGCCTCTTGAATTACCACCATCACCTGCTGCAACTAAAAATTGAGAACTTAAATTATTGACTAATGTATAATTTGATACGTTAGATGCAATATTAGAACCAAGAATGAATGTATTTTGGTTTGTATTAGTGTTAAACTGACCGCCTAATATACCACCGAAAAGAGCGCCTTGATTATTGTTATAACCAACCTGTATGCTCGATAAAGGCTGGATGTATAAGAATCCTGGATCAGCTGATAGAAAACCGTTTGCGTAAAATTGAACCTGATATGTGGAACCTGCAGCCGACAACGTAGTAGGAGGTATAAAATATTGCTGTAATGTAGAAAGCTCTACTTTAAACGTAGTATTGCCATGAACTATTGGCATTACGTCACCTGCTGTCAACGGATATGTTGGCGATGACGGAGAAGACGGTGCTATTACGGGTAAGTCAGAAATTTTTACGAAGGCGCACATAAGCTTATTATTATTTATGCAATTAGTTAACTTAAATTAATTTGATTTTTAAGGAACTAGACTATAATAACTGTATGAGTATATCAGACTACTTAATTAAATGCGTTAATAACGGATATCTTCGTATGGACCGTGAAGGTCTAGTGCAAGGTATGGGAGAGGTTTGGAGATTTATTCCTAACCGTAAGTACGGTCCAGGTGTTCTAATTAATAGAATTACTGGTACAGTTTTATCTGCTGCTGAATGTAGTGATAGAACAATTGATGCTGATTATAATGATTGGCGTGTTTTACAATAATTATAGTACAGTTCCTGTTAGCCTATTAGAAGACTATATAGGAACAGTGATATAATAATATATGGCAAAAAAGAAGAAAAACTTCGTATACTGGTTTGACGACGGGAGACAGGAAATCCCATCATCTTACAAAGTTAAATGCAATATAACTGGTGAGATGGTTCCCATTTATCACAAGTTCTTAGCTAAACTTGTTAAAGACAAGTATAAGAACAAGTTTGCTTTGTTTTTAAAGACCTTTGCAAAGAAAGGTGCTGCTAAACAAAAGAGAAAAGAGGATGGGTTAACTGTAGAGGATCCTTATAAGCTTAATGCTTATTCTGATTATCTAATAGTAGCTTATAGATCTGCTTTAAACGATTTAGAAGGCAATTATAGAAGAGAAGCCATTGTTAAGTGTAAGACTGACATGGACTTCTATGCTAACTGTTTTAAACGTCATTTTAATAAAGACATTCTAAAATTTATCTAAATGGAACTCAGATATAATAATACTATGGAACTAAACCTACAAAAATCAAACTTCACCAAAGTATCTGATATTACTATACCAGATATCTTTAACCGTAGAATGAAAACAAATGTTGAAGCTTTAGATCAGATCTTTGGCGAAGGCATTTTACCCGGTAGTTCATTCACTATTACTGCTAGAGCAGGTTGTGGCAAGACTACCTTCTTATTACAGTTATGCGAGGCATTAGCCAATAACGGTTATAACGTTGGGTATGCATCTGGAGAAGAAAATACTTACCAGTTAGCATTTAATTGCAATCGTTTAAACTTACGTAATGTACAAATTGCAAACGAAACTGATATTGAAACGTTATGCGAAGCAACTAAACAGTATGATGTATTAGTAGTTGATTCATTTCAATCTCTATCTTCTAAGAAAAAGTTTAACAGCAGACAGTTAGAAGCATTTGCAGTCACTAAATTAGTTAAGGCTGCTAAAGACAATGAATGTGCATTGTTCTTTATTATGCATTTAACTAAAGGTGGAGTTCTTAAAGGTGGTACTTTAATACCTCATACAGTAGATGTAAATATGAGTATTACCTTAGACGAAGAAAGTTTAGATTTAAATGCTAAAGTTATATCGTTTACTAAGAACCGTTTTGGTCCTTGCATTGAATACTCTGCAATGTTAACAGGTAAAGGGTTTATATTTGGCGGTATTAAAGAAGCAGTTAAGATACCTTCAAAGGCAGAACGTAATAAAGAACGTATGAATCAGGTTTTAGAAATGACAGAGCCTCCTCATATTACTAAACAGAGAGTAATGGAAGAGTTAGAAATAAGCACTGCTCAGGCCTATACCCTATTAAAAGATATGTGTGATAGAAACTTAATTAAGAAGTTCGGTAGAGGAGACGAAGCAGTTTATAAAGTAGTAAAAGTAGAACCAGTGCAGCCAATAACATTACAATCCTTACAAATGCCTTTTGCAAAGTTAAGCAATATGGCTGAAAGTATTGTAGTGGGGCCAATCCATAAAGATGCTGATGCTGCATAAAATAATTTGCTCTAGTGGCGGAATTAGTCGCGGGGGTGTGAAAGCCCTTGTACCGGAGGATGCGCGCAATCCAAAGGACGTGGAGGTTTAAATCCTTCCTAGAGCACCTTTTTATGATAACTTTAAAGCCTGACAAAAAAATAAAGAAAAGATTTAGCTACATTGATTGGCAAGTCCTGTCATGTGTTTATTCCTTATTGTTTGATAGCATTTATAATGCTAAAAAAAAGCGTAACTATACTATTAAGCTTATTATTTCAAATGGTATGGATAGTTATTACGTTTTTCAGCCAGGTAAAAATGTACGCATTAATATTTCAGAAGTCATTTTTAATGAGATAACTTTTCATAGAACTCTGCTACATGAGTTTAGACATTTTATTCAAGACAAGGTATTTAAAATTCCAATAACTAGGGCTAACTATGACGAGACAACTACTAAGACTTATATGCAATCGCCTATTGAGGTCGATGCAAGAGCATATGAGAAGTTAACGCTCTATAAGGTAACTAGAGCTTATGATAGATTAGTTACGTTAAAGAAGGGGTTTAATAAGGTAAGTAAGTATAAAGGAACAAAGATATAATAATAATAAAAATGAAAGACATATCTAACTTGATTAAGATGGGCATTTTGCCGGATCCTAATTTCGTACCCAAGGTACGTGAAACAGAACGTAATAGATTTGGTAGAATGTGTTATTCACATAAAACTGCCGGTGAAGTGGAAATATTTACAAAGGAATCTTTTTTAAATACCGCTCATTATTATAATGCTAATGGCGCAAGATCAGCAGTTAAGAACTTTTCTAAAAATGTCTGCGCATAATTACGAAGTAATAGATAGAATACTTGATTTAAGATTAAAAGATTGCGAAGGATATGACTACGTACCTGCATCTTCTTATCGTGAGTTAATTGCTATAGCAAAAGATTTAAACGGTAAAATTATTCACCAAGCATATAAAGACTTTGATCACACCACTTTGACCGATCAACATGAAGGCTGAGAATATTGTTTTTGAAACTAAAGTAGGCGGGTACAAATACGTTTATGACATTGATGGGTTCATTAATGTATTTGATAATGACAATTGCTTTTATAGACATAAAGCAGATTGTGTATCAAAGAAAGACTTTGAGATAGAGGTTACCTACACTGCTCAGAAAGTATACGAACTTACTTTCGGTTAATTACTTTTTGTGTTTCTTTTTACCAGCTTTCATATTAGCCATCCAATGAGCCATACGAGCTTTTTCACCTGATGAGTGCTTAGCTATACTACGCAATTTGCTCACACTTGCTTTAGTTGGTACACCTGAACGTTTAGCCAATCCTTTACGTCCAGGGTGTTTCTTATCAATAAAGTTTTCAAAAAATAATTTAAAAGATTGCATTAACTAAAAGTAGCGTACTGCAAGGAACCGTACATGGTTGTTGTGTTAGTAAGTTGAGTTACTGTGAGACTATTTACATTACCAGCTCCTGCACCTGTATCTTGATAATATAAGGTAAAGTTTTGTGCGTTACCTTCATTACCACCTTGTACTTGTGATACGGTAGTACCCATATTACTATATCTATATACGTTTAATGTTCCCCAAACACCGGTACCGATTACTGTTGGGTATGGAAGACCTGTTAAATATACTTGACCACTTGCGGAATCTGTTGATGACAAGACTATTGAAAAGGTGCAATACACTATTTGACCGTTTTTAAAATAATTACCGATAGTAGCGTTCGTATATTTTAAACCAGTACCATTTGTTGCTGCTGTTAAAGTAGGTGTCCAAGTACCTGATGCAGTGGTAAATGCAGTAACTTGTTTTGTACCGTTACCGAAAGTTATACCAGATCCACTAATTGGTAAAACAATACCATTAGTGTTAATTGACATATTAATAATTTTAGAAGCTGTTGGGTCACCAGAAGCTGCATTATAAAAATTCCATTGCGAACCTATTGAATTATTCCAATTTTCTGTAGCTACTGCTTCAATTGAAGTTGCGCCAAATTTTGAACCGTTAGGTAAAACGAAACCACTTAAACTATTGTAGCCGTTAGCAACAATTTTCATTAATATGTCGCCTGCTGAAATAGGAGCTGGAGCAAATGCAGTACCTCTTGCTATACGATGAATATGCTGTGGCCATACACCTGTACCGAATGCATCAGAAATAATTGTAGCATTGTTAAAATCGTTTGCAGTAATGTGCAACATAGTACCGTTATTGGTAATTGGTTGAGTTATACCATTAGCTGTACCTACAATAGCCAATGCACCGTAAGTGCCAGCAGAAACAAAAGGTACATTTAAATATGTCTTACCAGATGATTGAATACTAAATTGTGTAGATAAAGTATTAACGTTTGATACAACCAAGCCACCGTTTGAAAACACTAAATTACCGCTTAAGTTTGTAATTAACACTCCACTGGTACCGGCAACTGTACTTGCAATACTAATTGAACCGCCAGATACAAAAAGATCTTGATAAGGGTAATTTAATGAACCTAAATTAAAAGAACTTTGTAAAGGTATTAAACTACTACTAAGATAAATAACATTGCTATTGTTGGAAAACATAGCATTACCACTAAATGATACGTTACCTGTTTGAGATCCTATAGGATAAATACTTGATGGCATAATTAGTAATTATAAATTGCAGTTATGACTAAAGGTGATACGCTATCAACTTGTCTTATTGCTACTTCGTTTGTGTTAGCTATTAGATTTAAATCTATTGCATTATTGTTTAAAAGTGCAAACGCTGTACCGCTTGTTGCTTTTTTAATGTATACTGTATAGCCTGTTGAGTTTGTAACAGACATCACTCTAGCTAAATTAGATGGCATTGTGGTGTAAACTCCTTGAGCTAATGAGGCTGAAATTACATCCCAGTTTGTAATGTTGCCTGGGGTGGTTAACACTGTACCGGATACTGCTACAGTATTAGTAACGCTTGTATTACTACTGCTTACTGCTAATGTATTTGAAGTGAGATTTAAAACCTGCACTACACCAGAAACTTGAGCTGTTTGAGTCAAGTAAACCCCACCTGATACTGGAGCTGTTTGTGTTAAATAAACTCCACCTGATACACCAGCTGTTTGAGTTAAAAAGACACCACCTGAAACTGCTAACACCCCAGTACCAATTGAAAAGTTACCGCCTGATAATGAAACTTGAATGTCTTGAGCGTTTACTAGATAGGTTAAGAGAGCGTTTTTGTTATAATTTTCAACACGTGTAATGTTATCATCATAACTTGTTTTGGTTACAGAAACGGCAGGGAATCTACTATCTCCTATAATTTCAATAAATTTGTTGTATTCCAGAGCATTCTGGTTAGTACTATAAATAGTGCTGTTAAAGTTACCGTAACTCATATTAGTAAGTATTTAATGGGAAGCTAGAGAAGCATTGTGTTCTGTAGCTTACAAGCCCCGGGGTTGTAATAAAATATGCACTCACTTGAGCACTATCTGTAATGCCTCTTATCGTTTCACGGCCAGAAGGCGGCAAAACAAATGCATTACCAGGTGCATTGTTATTGTTGTCAAAAATGTAAAGAGGTGCTGAACTATAATTTGATATCAAAATTTCACTACAATTTGTAGAAGATAATTGTTTTAAAGAAGTTCCAAACGTTTCAGTAAAAGAAAAACAGGTATTGAGATTAGTCCAGGCCATACTATTATTTATATCTTTTTTAGATAATAAATAAATGTATGCGATTATTAATTGTATTGCTATTATGTATATCTACATGTAAAGCAACTCAGCAAACGTTTGCTTTTAGGTCATCAGCATTTGTAAATAACGGAACGTATTCTAATTATGAGCTTTCTTTAGAATCTACAGCTTATAATAGAAATGCAACTATAATTGCACAGAAAGAGGCAGCAGCTCAAACAGCTGCATCTGCTGCTCAAAACACACCCATCAATCAATTTATAGCAGGATTACAAGCAAGAGTTTACAGTCAGATTGCATCTAATGTTGTTAATCAATTATTTTCACCCACTGCTACGCAAGGTAGTTTTAATTTACCATCAGGAGCAACAGTAAATTGGGTTGAAAATGGAGGTATAGCTACTTTAGCAATTTATGACCCTGTTACCAACACTTCCACTACTATTCAAATTCCAGTTAGTAGTTTAGTCTTAGCTAGTTCAGGAGGCGGTTAATGAAATACGTACTAGCAGTTTTTTGTTTATTACTGCTTACAGGGTGCATGACTTATAAGGTAAATCATAATCCTTATAAAATGCAAGAAGTGCCCATGTTACAGGAAAGCCCTCTATCTAAACAATTAAGAGCTTTACCCCCACCAGATGCACCGCAGTTAACGGTAGCTGTTTACTCATTTCAAGATAAAACAGGTCAGAGAAAAACATCACCTAATTTAGCATTGTTTTCATCTTCTGTTACACAAGGTGCTGAAAGCTGGTTAATTGACTCTTTGCAACAGGCCGGGAAAGGGACCTGGTTTAAAGTATTGGAAAGGTCTGGCTTAGATGACATAGTTAAAGAAAGACAAATGTATAGACAGGCAAGAGAGGACTTTGAAAACACCAAAACGCCTGGAATGTTGCCTATGTTATTTGCAGGTGTGATAGCTGAAGGAGGTATAATAGGATATGATAGTGATACTGAAACTGGAGGATTTGGAGCTAATGTATTAAGCATTGGAGCTCAACACCAATACAGTAAAGATGTAATAACCGTGTCACTTAGACTTGTAAGTACTAATACATCAGAAGTATTGCTGTCAGTTGCAACTACAAAAACAGTATATAGTGCTTCCATAAATGGCAATTTGATGGCGTTTTATTCAACAGGTACAAAATATTCTGAAGCAGAAGCTGGAGTAGCAGCCAATGAGCCTGTTACGTTGGCTGTGAGAGCCGCTATAGATGATGCAGTTATAGAACTCATACATCAAGGTGAAAAGCAAGGCTTGTGGAAGTTTAAAAAAATAACAAAATAGTATAACAACAATTAAATATTGTTATAACCACCACATGAAAACCTTAATTCTATCCCTATTCCTGTTATTAGCGGGTAGTGCGTTTGCTCAAAACTCACTTTATTTGCAGCAGATATCTACTGCTGCCGTAATGAACGTATTACAAGCAGGTGCATCTAATCGTATCGGAAGCTCCGGCGTTCCTTCCACCATAACAGGTGATAATGTTAACTTTGATATCAAACAAGTTGGAAGTTCAAATGCTATGGACTTTGCCTTTAATGGTAACGGCACTACATTAAAACTATACAATACAGGCGATAGTAATACTCAAGGCTTGTACATAAACGGAGCCAACAACTCTTTAGATTTAGAGTTTGTTGGTAATAATAATACTTTATTGTTTAATAACGACGGTACCACTTCAAGCTCTACTCAAGCTTCTGTGGCAAATGGCACTTACTCAATTAACGTAAATGGTAATTCAAATGCATTTAATATTGGTTCCGGTACCGGTTCATATAATAATCTAGATTATAAAGTAGCTGGTAATAGTAATGCATTTAATATTCTACAGAACGGAATAGTATCTGGTACATCTGGTCATAGTCAGCAAGTAGAAGTTGCAGGTAATAGTAATAATGTT
>Ga0214166_1000807_pt1 | contig 14853 bp, 12 predicted proteins | sample TroBogepilimnion_27_FD_153005 | JGI IMG/M metagenome (GOLD analysis project Ga0214166, IMG submission 153005) | Freshwater microbial communities from Trout Bog Lake, WI - Practice 18AUG2009 epilimnion v3 | ecosystem: Environmental > Aquatic > Freshwater > Lake > Epilimnion/Euphotic zone ...
TTACTCCCGGAGGGCTATTGATTTACATAGTAGGTTCATCCATCAAAGGAGGCGGCACAATGTTTTTAGATTCAAAACTGACACCAGTTAAAGAATATCTAGCAAAAGTTTGTACCTTAGTAGATGCCTACAGGTTGCCTGACAGCATATTTGAACGTACCGAGGTAACTAGCGATATTATTGTTTTACGCAAAAACGGATAAAAATGGAAACAAGAACTAATGATGCAAAGGAGTTATTGGCTCAGATGAGAGTAGCCATCCTATCGGAACTAGAATTTTGTAACATAGGTGAGACACCCCATGTTTGTAACTTAGTCTCTACCGAAAAGGGTAAAGAAGGAGTTATTGATATGGTCCTAGAGATTGTTGGTAGAAGAGGCTTCAGCATTGAAGAGGCTATCAACGAGGTTGAGCGTCAATACGATGTAACTAGAGCTGAGGACTGATGGTAGAGTTCGAGCCATACAAAGACCGATATGAGGTAAACTATTCCTTAGATAAGGGTAAAACTTACATTACGGAAAAAGTTGTGGAGGACCCAGAAGAAGCTAGAAGCATAGGCACACGTCTAAGGGCTGAGGGTAAAAGGTATATTACTATTCAACAAACATTAGCCGAAGGAGGTACATTGACTGACTTTAAATTTAAAACAGATTGGGAGCTGAGGGCCGCCATAGGAACGCATATTAAATTGGTTATGCCTGATGGCACCAAAAGAAACGCAGCATTTGCCATAGCCGAGCTAGACTCTATCATTGCAAGTCATAACGAATATACCTTCAGCCCATCCGATAACTTCCCGGTAGATAAGAACGGACAAAACATCAACGACCGTAACTACCAAGATGATAAGAACGCACAGGCTAAGGTTATTGATATGGCCATTAACTTCAGGCCTGAGGATATTGTTACAGACTCTAGGAAGGTTAGCGGAACACCTATCGTTAGTGCTGAAGGCATAGTGGTAAGTGGTAACAACAGGACCATGAGCCTAAAAAGGGTAAAGAACGATAACCCTGAGCGCTATGAGGAATATGTAACCGAGATAGAAGATAGGGCTATCAACTACGGCTTTGAGAAAATTGAGCGTTCACAAGATGGCTCCTTATTAGTTGTAGATTCAGAAGGCAAGTCCTTTGAGTTCAAAAAGCCTATATTAGTTAGGATTGACTTTGATTTCCCTGAGTACAACACCTTGGAGATGAGTAAGTACAACCAGGCTACAGGAAAGGCTGAGAGACCTGTTGACGTTGCTATTAAGCTAGGTAAGATTCTTAACTCAAACAATGAGTGTAAAGAGGCTGTAATAAACATAATATCTAACTACGAGACCTTTAGTGAGCTGTATTCTAACACAGCAGACCAGAAAGCACTATCTAACATATTTATTAAATACGGCATCCTGACTACCCAAGCCATGCCTATGTACTTCGTAGATAACCGATTTACTGATGCAGGTAAAGACCTTATTGAAAATATGTTAGCAGGGCTTATTTTAGAAAAGGATTCATTAATACTTTCGAGTGAGGGTAGGATTAAAAACTACAAGCAGATAATAATTACCAGCCTACCTGTTCTGGTAAAGAACGCAAGTCTAGGTGATGACTACAGCATCATATTTGAGTTGAACAAGGCTATTATAATCGAAAATAAGATAGGTAATTTGTCGTTTAAGGACTACCTGGCTCAGATGGATATGTTTGAGCAGTTACCAGAAAAAAACGTACTTTTGCTCAATAGGTTATTGTCATTAGGCCGTAATAAGTTCAAGGCAAGTATAGAAGGGTATAACAACTCAGCGGAGTCAAATAAAGAGGGAGATATGTTTGGAGAGGCCTTGACTAAGCAACAGATATTTGATGGCCATATAACCAATAAGATTGATGCTGATGACCTTAATTTGATTGACTCAGCCCTAAGTAACCAAAGCAAACTATCCGTTCCAGAAAAAGAAATTAAAACAGAGCCTATTGCTATGGAAAAAGAAAACACAGTAGTTAATGCTATTGACCAAAACCCTTTCGTTGGTGGTAATTATTTCGCACAGAACCCGGACAAGATACTTGCTCAGGTAGTAACCGGTAACAAAAGCCGTTGGGGTAAAGATATTGTTGAGTACAAAGGAACATTAGATGATATTGCAAGGATTGACGCACCAGAAAATTTTATCGGTGCCAACAAGGAGAATGAGCCTATTGCAACAGTAATCAACACCCCTATAAAGGATGTTACAGATAAAGATATTGACGTACTAGACTCGTTCAAAGAGGCACTAGAGAAAAACAAGGATTCTGTAACCAAGAAAACTACCAAGAAGGCCAAAAAGGCACTACCTACAGCTATCATTGATGAGGTTGCTGGTGAATCGACTACCTTAAAGGAGGCCTTTGAAACACTAAATCCTGAGATTTCACTTGAAGAGCTAAGGGCTTTCATCTGGTATAAAGAAAAGACTGGCAGACCTATCCTTAACCAAGATTGGATTAACCTATCTGAGCCACAAGCGGACAGCAGGAGCACTAACGAAAAGATTAAAGATTGGGTTGAGGCAGGTATTCTATACTACTTCGATGGTGAGTTAATCCCTTCGTTCTTATACCTATCTGGCAATATCTACGACAAACAAAACAGACTTATAGCCGTTGAGAATATCAATGCTGAGGATGTTGAAGAAATGGATTCTGATGAGGATGACGAAGAAAAAGAGATGGAGCCTACGCCAAAGGTATCTAGGAGTGACTCAGGAGCGGACAAAGATATTATCATTGAGAGATATGGCATAGACGTTTATAACAGACAGGTTGAGGCCTTGATGAACGTATTTAGCACCAAGTATGCTAACCGATTAGTTATTAAAGGTGGAGAGAACACCGATGGAGCGTTGGTAGTGTTACCAAACAGTAAACTAGCCAAGAACTTTAAAATTAAGCATACCAACACTATGCCTGAGTTCAAATGGAAACAGATTACTGCTGCTTCGCACAAGAACTACGGCAGACCTGACTTCCTTAACAGACCAGCACTAATGAGGGATTACCATGTATTCCCTGAGCTTTCATTAAGGGATGCGTTCTGCTTGTGGTTAGCTTCAGGCGATGTTAGTGTTAAGTCCGGTATTAACTACGCAGATATTATTAAGATTTATATTGATGGCAAGAACAAACCAGCTTCATCTGCTCAGCCTGACGAAGAGGGTAGGTATGTAGGTGCTCAACTTAAGGTTAAGCAAGAAGAAGATGCTACCTGGGAGAGGTTAAAAGCTAAGACAAAGGCCGAAGGAGATAGGTTGTTTAACATATTCCTTGACACAGAGTTAGAGATGAACGACCGAGTTCGTTTAGAAACGACTTGGAACAGACAATTTAATGCTATTGTTAACGTAAACTATAACAAGGTACCAGTAGCGTTCAGGAGCCGTAGAGGTGAGGCTGTAAGACCTGAAAAACGTGAAGCTGTTGCGTTCACATTTGCTTCAGGCTCAGGCTTATTGGCGTACGATGTAGGCGTAGGCAAGACCCCTAGCGCTGTATTTACTACGTCTCAATTCCTTGACACAGGATATGCAAAAAGGCCCTTAATCATTGTTCCAAACCAAACATACAAGCAATGGTTCGGAGAGTTTAAAACCTTTGCCCCACATATTAAGTTGAACGGACTTTATAACCTAAGCGACAACTACCTCGATGAGGTTAGAGACGTTAATGGCAAAGTTCAAATGGTTGATGAAGGTACAGTAACCATCATTACCTATGAAGGATTAAAACAAATTGGGTTTAATGAAGAAACTGAGGTATTCCTTAAGAACGAAGTTGGTGAGATATTGATGCAGGTTGACCGAGGCGAAGAAAAGTCTAACAAGAAAAGGGATAGGGAGTTTGAAAAGCTCAACAGCCAGGTAGAGAAATTAATCGGTAGCGCATTGGCTAAGACCAAGGTTAACATAGAAGATTTAGGCTTTGACTTTATCTGTATGGATGAGGCCCACGCAGCCAAGAAGGTATTTACAGCCGTTAAAGGTGAGAAAGAAGAAAACCTAGGTAATTCTGAAAAAGAAACTAAGGCAAGAAGCCAATATCAAATTTCTAGTGGCGTTCCTTCGTTTACAGGTATCAAGTCCTTCATGCTTACTCAGTACATCCAAAAGAATAGCGGAGGCGGTAACACATTGTTATTGACTGCTACGCCATTCACGAATAGTCCATTAGAGATTTACTCAATGCTGAGCATGGTTGGATTCCATAAGTTAAAATCTATGAGATTGAACAACCTTACTACATTCTTTGATACCTATGTGGGTATTAGCTACGAGTTGATTATCAATAGCCGACTCAGACCTGAAAGAAGGCAGGTTATTATGGGATTCAATAACCTATTGTCATTACAAAGTTTAATTAGAAACTTTATTAATTACAAAACTGGTGAAGAGGTTAACGTACAAAGGCCAAATAAGATTGTCATTCCATTGAAGAGCAAGATTGTTGATGGAGTAAGGATTAGCCTACCTGATGAAGAGCAGGTTAATGCGACTATCGAGTTAACCCCATTACAAAAAGATTTGATGGACGGAGTTAAATCTTATGCTGATGGCAAGATTGACGAATCTACTTTGTGCACATTAAACTTTGACTTTGATGAGGAAAATGAAGATGCAGCCAAAGCAGAAGGCGTTGAGTTATCTGAAGATAGCTTAAGCAATGATGAGAAAACAGGCGTAAGGTTATTGAAGGCTATGAACCATAGCCGTAACCTAGCGTTAAGCCCATATATATTTGAGTGCTCAGGATTAGGCACACCTACCTACAAAGAGTATGTAGAGACTTCAAACAAACTGACTTATGTTATTGAGTCTATAAGGACTATCAAAGAATACCACGAAAAAGAAGGAACAGCAATGTCCGGGGTAGTTATCTACATGGATAGAGGGGTACATTTCTTCCCATTGTTAAGAGAGTATTTAATTCGTGAGGTAGGATTTGAGGAACATGAGGTAGGTATTATATCTAGTAAATTGATTACGCCTACACCTAAGGGATTACCTAAGGATGAGGCTAAGGAGCACGTTAAAAATCTGTTCTTAGGTAAGATATTTAATCCGACCACTATGGAGTTGGAAACATTGCCTGAGGAACAAAGGATGAAAATTGTAATAGGTAGTTCAACTATTAGGGAGGGTATTAACCTACAAGCCCATTCTAGTGTATTATTCAACTGCTGGTTAGATTGGAACCCTACCGATATTCAACAGTTAGAAGGACGTATCTACAGACAAGGTAACAAGTTTAAAAATGTTCGTATTGTTAATCCTTTGATGATTGACTCTATGGATATTTTCATGTTCCAAAAGTTAGAGGAAAAAACTAGCCGTATAAACACTATATGGGAGTCCGATGGAAGGACTAACGTACTTAAGACTGAGGATTTCAACCCTAAGGAGCTTAAGATGGCATTGATTAAGGACCCTGCTGTATTGGCTGAGTTAGAAACTATTGATGATGTAGATGCTATCGACAATGAGATTGCCGATATTAAAAACCTTATCAAGAGGGAGAATAAAATCATTCATAGTGTTAACACCATCGTTAACTACGCAGAGAAGCTACATGACTTTATTGAGGAATACAGACCTGGTAAGTCAAAGATTGACGTTAACGCCAAGGAGTTCGCACCTGAGTTGATTAAAAACCATCTGGCACTTGCTAGGGAGATATTCACCAAACAACTGGATGACGAAGGCAAGAAGATTGAAGCAAAATGGAGTAGAAATCCTAAGAAGGAGGCTGAGGGATATTATAGCAACAAGCACAGCTACCCACCAAGTAAACAATATTGGTTCGATGAGTTAAACCTTGCTAACCTAACATTGGTTAGAGAGACTAATTCATACTTAGTACCTAGTAAGCTAAGAGTTATGGACCTGCCAAGCCATATTAAGTTCTTAGAGGAAAAGGTTAAAGAGGTTGAGTCATCTAAGGAAAAATTAACCAGCGAAGAAGCACTTAAGATTAAGACAGAGTACATCATACAACAAAGATTAGAAAAGAATATTGTTGAGAAACCAGTATTTAAACTTGTTGATGAGTTCAAACGTCTAAACTACTTGTTATCGGAGGTTAAGCCTAACCTAAGTGCCAATAAACAGCCTAACGGTCCATTGTTGGATGAAAAAGGCCTAGCAAGGATTGACAAAGAAGCGTTAGAGCACCTAGAAAACATTGCTAAGAACGAACCGGACACCAAGTTATTACATACCGTAGAGGTTATTGATGCAGATGGCAATAAGCAACTTGTGTACACGCCTGAGCGCATTAAGTTACATGACGAAATCATTAAGGACTTGACAAAGGATGCTGTTTGTATAAGTAACGACACCCCTATAGCTGTATTGACCGGTGGAGCACCAGGCTCAGGCAAGAGCTCGTTCCTTAAGAAGTATGGAGAGTACCTAACTAGCGATAAGATTTTCCATATTGATGCTGACCTAGTTCGTGAGCGCATACCTGAGTACAAAGGATGGAACGCATCTGCCACACACCAAGAGAGTAGAGATGTTGTTAATGAACTTATTGACACCTTTGACAAACCATGTAAACACGATTTGCTTTACGATGGAACGATGAGCAATGCCAAGAAGTACATACCATTAATCAAACGTATCAAGGGCTTAGGCTATAAGGTATTTATTGTATTCATGGATATTCCTAAGGAGGTATCTGTCGAAAGGGCATTAGGCCGTTTCCAAAGAGGTGGAGCCAAAGGTAGGTATGTGCCAGCAGAGGTTATCGAGGATTTCTATTCAACTGGTAAAAAAGGATTGGATGAGATTAAAAATGCCGTTGATGGTTATATGGTAGTAGATTCGTTGACCTCTAACATCATTGAGCGAGGCGGTATCGAAATGCCTAAGGATAGAAAATATAGTGCGGTATTCAACGGAGAGAGTGGAGCCCTACCTGCTGAACAGATTAAGGTTGAGAAACCTACTGTTGAACAGTTAAAAGCAAGGGTGATGACCATTAAAAAAATGATTGCCAAGAACCCTACACCTGTATTAAAGGCCAGGTTAAAGATTGTAGAGAAGATGCTACTAACCCCAGAGAAGTTCTGCTGTGGGGGTAGCATTAATCCCTATCATGGCCAAGAGTTTAAAAAAGGTGGTCCAGTAGAGAAATCTGAGGGTAAGTTTCAATTAGTGGTTTATGCCAAGGATGGCTCAGTAAGAAACGCCATTGTTTTTAAAACCAAAGAGGCTGCTGAAGAAAACGCCAAGACCTACACTAAGATGGGTTTGAAGTACGATATTTACCCATACGAGTTAGTTTATACCAAGGATGGAGTACCGGTTAATAGACGTTCTAATGAGCATAAGGACCATGTATTTTACCATGAAGATGGAACCAAGTATAAGTGCCTAGGTTATTCAGAAAAGCTAGATGACTGCGTATTTCAAACTATCCCTGAAGGAACTAAGGTGGTTGGATGTGTAAAAGGATTCTATTATAACGACCCTACCAAACCTAAGAAATTTAGGGATGGTGGGTATGTTCCTGAAGGTGAACACGCAAATATTTATAATAATCTAATAGGAGAGAGGGAGAGAGTAGAATTTCTATCTGGAAACTTTAGAGAGTACAGCGATTCTGAACTAAGCGATATGGCAAGTTTAGGGTATAATTCTTTGCCTAAAAAGGTAAAGGAGGTTGTAGCCAAATGGATTGAAAATAGACACAATTCTTCTTTACTTCAACCATATCCAGAGGAAACCTATTCCTTGTGGAATGAATATTGGACAGAAGGAGCCCGAAAACATTTCATAACGGACCACTTCAAGGGTAAAAAAAGAAGCGAATACCTAAAACTTATCAATGAGCCCTATTCGGATTTGCCTAGCGATTTAAAATTGACCATCGAAAAACACCGAGTTGAGCCAAAGTATGCCAATGGAGGATTATTCGAAGCTAAACAGAGATATGCCGACAATAGAAATAAGGAAAATGCAAAGATAAAAACATTAACTGAAGAGCAGCATAGTGCTTTATCTGACTTAGCTAGAGTACGACACGAGTTCCATTCTTCAATAGATACAATGGTTAAAAATGGTGATGTATTTGGGAAAAATGAAACAAATTTGATAATAGCAAATATTGAGTTACAAAAAAGTGGATTAAAAAAAATACCATTTATACCTATTGTTGACGAAGGCGACATAGGTTACACCTCCATAGATGATAATATTACACCATTAGATGTTTTAATTGAAACAGGTGAAGGATTAGATGGAGAAGATATGCCAAATGAAGAAGAAAACGAAGTGGCATATAGGGAATGGTATGAGGATAATTACCATAAAATATATGAAGCACTAGATGTATGGAATGGAAAAATAGAAACCTATTTAAAAAATATAGACAAAGACCATGGCACTACTTATGCTCCAACAGGACACGCAAGATTGAAGTATAACAAAGGAGGTTCGGTTCCAGCCAAAGGCTTTGAAAAGAATGTGTATAACCCAAACTTTGACCATGACGAAAAAGTAAGAAAAATGTTTTCAGATATGGGATTTAATGACGTTAAGATAAAGACTGTTTTAACTAATGGTTTAAGTCAATATGTATCATTAAAAGCTAAGGTATTGGATGAAAAGAAGCTATATAATGATATATTTGTTTTCGAAGATTATCCTGTCGACCTTATTGTTAGAGTTTCTGACCATACTTCAAACTTAGAAAAGATTTCAGGGGGAGTATCCGGGAATACATTATCTTTCGAAGCGTTTAAGAAACTTGTTGACAATAATATTATCGAGCCTATTTATAGGCAAGGAGGTTCGGTTGACCAAAAGAAGGTTGCTAAGGTTATGCACGAGTTTAAGGAGCACGAACTAAAGACACATGGCAAGGTAGTTACTAACCCTAAACAGGCTATTGCCATAGCTCTATCCGAGGCTAGAAAAATCGAATAATAATAATATTGAATGAAAAATTTAGTATATTTAACGCAAAATTTAAAACATGGTGAAAAATAAGGCTATTGGAGAAACCCCTTGCGTGTTTAAAAAACGTGCTAATGGAGATTTAACCTTCTTAGGCTATGGCACATTAAAAAGTATTGTTAAAAACAGCATGTACGATGCCAAGGCGCAAAAAACATTAGATGAAAAAGATAACCTAGAGGTTTACGAAAAGGATTTAAAAGACCTGGATAAAGAAGAAACCAAGTCTTTATTTAATAACGACAACTATTACGGACAAGGCGTTAACTTAAACACACATAAAATGGAAAACAAAGGAACAATTAAGATAGCTGATTTTGACGAAGCTAGAATAAGCTCAGGAACCTACAATACAAAGGGATATTGGGCTAGAACTTATAACTCAAAGCGCACTTTGATGAATGCCTTGAAAAGATTAAAATTCCCATACGATGAGGCCTGGCAAGGAGCTGACTGGAACTATGATGGCAAAAGATATAATTTAAGCATTGAGTTTTCTGATAGCGAAGAAAGCTATGCCAAAGGTGGCAATATTGCTAAAATCAACGAACTTAAAGAAGAAATCGAATCTTACGAGTTAGTTATTTCGTCTCCTGGCGTTCCTAAGGATGAGGTTGACTTCGCTAAAGAAGAGTTAAAAACGGCTAAGGCTGAACTAGCTAAACTAGAGGCTGAAGGTGAAGCAAAACCAAAGCGCAAGGCTCCGGTTAAGAAGGCTGCTCCAAAACCTACTGAAAAGGCTCGTATTGAGTACAACTGCGAAGAGTTGATAGAAAAGGCCAAGGAAGCAAAGAAGAAGCGTGACGAGGCTAAAAAAGCCAAGGAGAACGAGCCTAAAAAGACCGAAGCAACAAAGAACAAGGAAAAGATTGAATCCGCAGCTGAGAAGGTTGAGGATAGCCTCCATAACCGTTTAGAAAAAGGTGAGGTATCTAAGGCTGAGATTGAGAAACTTATTGCTGAGACACGCAAGTTACTATCTGCTTTGGAAAAGGCACTTAAACTAGCAAAATAATCTGTAAAACCAATAAAACCTAAGTATATGTTTAAATTAGCATACCAGACCTTGTTGGAGCGCAACAAGGTAAATGAGACAGAACTACCTGCTGAAACCCAAAAGGCTATTGCAGACGTTAACGCAGCTTTTAAGGCTGTAGAGAGTGCCCAAGAAGAAGGATTGAACGTAAGTCAGCCATTAGCTAAACTTAAAAGGTTAGACCAATGGGTATGTTCGGATATTCTGGACCACGTTAATGACACCGACAAAAACACAGCCCCACCTCCGGTAACTGCTGCTGAGATTAAAAACGATGTTCAGGCGATTGAGCAAGAGGCTAAGATTGACCCAGAGGCTTTGACTATAGAGCAGGAACTTAAAAAGGCCTACGAGGCTAAAGAGGTTGAGGTAAACTTCGAGCAACTACGCAAGATTGCCCCTAAGACCTACCAGAAGGTATTTGATGGCTATGAGCCTGACCAACCTAACGGCCTACGCACAGACCTTTATGAGTGCATTGAGATTCAACCAAACAGTGAAAAATTTAAAATTAACAAAAGATGATAACTGAATTAAAAACATCGGCTGGTCCATCCAAAGGAGGCTTACACCCTATCGTTGTGATATTAGGCCTTGGCATAGGAGGGTACTTATTTTACAGGTATTTCAATAGACCAAAGGTTAAAAAGGACACCACCAAGGAATAATTTTACAACAAGCGCAAAAAAAATATTTGTTGCTTGTTGTTTTTTGGAATATTATTTATACATTTGTATAAACAATAAAACGAAAACTATATGAAACAACTATTAATTAAACTACAAGCTTGTGAAGAAGCCTTAGAATGGGCTGGAGATAAAACATGGGAAGAAGTATATAACACTTGTCATAGAGGTGATTGGTTGTTGTGGTTGCACCAACGAACTAATAAAGAAGACTTGCAAGCAAGAACACTTGCTAAAGGGCATTGTGCTAACACAGTGAGACACCTAATGAAAGATGAAAGAAGCCTAAAAGCTGTTGACACTGCCATAGCATTTGGTGAAGGTAGGGCGACAATTGAAGAGCTTAACGAGGCTGCTGATGCTGCTGATGATGCTTATGCTGCTCGTGCTGCGGAGGCTAGGGAGGCTGAGGCTTCTGCTGCTAATGCTGCTTATGCTGCTACTGCTGCTGCTCGTGCTAATGCTAATGCTTATGCTAATGCTGATGCTTCCGCTGCTGCTGCAAGAACTAAAAACCAAAAAGAAACAGCTGATATTGTCCGCAAATACATTCCAATTGAACTTTGGAATGTACAAAAAATGATTGATGAATTAAAAAATAACCAAGCATAATCTAACCAAACCCTAAAACGTAAACTATATGTTATCTATTCAAAAATTAGTACTGCCCCTAGAGGCGATGGAGTTAAAAGAAATCTTTTGCTGCGGAACCTACACCCTAGATAAATTGGAAACAGTAACCAATGAGTTGACCAAGTTCGCTAAGACTAGCCCCAAAGAATTTAAGATAGGCCAATACATAGAAGATGGTATGCCAATCCTTAAAGTAACTCGTGTAAAATAAGCAATATGGCAAAGAAGAGAGCACCCAATGCTAAGGATGATATAACATCTATTGGCGATGACCAAGGCAATTTAATCCTAATCCATAACAACGGTAAAAGGCTTATATTAACCCTTAAACTCAATTCTGAAAGCAAGGGAAGGAGACTAGGCGTAGTTAACCTAGGAACCAAGATTATGGAGATTAAAAGGGATAGGGAGAAGCACCTACATATACTCAGCAACTCGTATGGCTTTAACTACAACCTACTCGACAGGGCCAAGAAGGTTCACACCATAAGGCTTATTGACCAGGTTGATGAGTGGAAGATACCGGTTAAGTATATCCTAGACAACGGCAAGATACTCTATTTTAAACAGCAAGGATTTGAACTTCAGACTTTCCTGAGCCTAAGCGATATGGAGCAATTTAAAAGGCCTGCTAAGTTATAGTAGGCCTTTTATGTTTTTTATTGTCCGTTGAACTCAGGGTCGAAGGAATCTACGTTAAGGTCTAATATCTGAGCGCTAGTGTACCAGCGACCATTTTTATTGTGCGATACGATATAAAACTTAGCCTCAACTCTATCGTACAGCTCAATGCCGTCAATAAACTTTTTAAAGTTTTCAGCCCTGGTGACTAGGTTAACTGTTCTTATTGATTCATGACCAACTTCTATCGTAACAGAAGAAAAGCCATTGTCTCCATGATTAATCTCTACTAATCTACCACGAATCTGATTGAAAGCAACTTGTTTTGCGTTTTTATTCTTTTGAAATGTAGGCCTATCCATATACACACTTTTAAATCATTTAGGCAAATTTAGTCATTAGAAATTAAATCGTTACACTTTTCTTTTGTACACTAAAAATTACTATATTCGTACACTATTTTAATTATATGGTGGAGTCAGACAAAAAAGATATAGAGGTACTGCTTAAGAACATACAGAAAGGTTTAAAGAAACATTCTGTTAAGGAGCTTAGTGATGCTATCCTTAATCATATAGGCAATAGCGACAATCATAAAACTAGCGATGTGAATAAAGTATTCGAGATTGTGGGAGCCGACTTCGGCATAATGCCCAACACAATAAAAAGAGCCCGAAACAACTACAAAGTTACTGATGCAAGGCATATAGTGTACTGTTTATTACACTACGACCTTAAGCTAAGCATTAGACACATAGCCAAGAAGGTTTTTGACTTTTACCCTAACTCAGTAGTGCAGGGATTAAAAAGGCTTAAACATGCAAAGCCAGATAAGATTAAGGTTGATGCAGAGTTTGTAGAGACTTACAACAGGTCCAAAGAAAAGTTAGTTAAATTCATAAACGAACAACAACAATGAATCCGATTTACAAAAAAGAAAATGCCTCCGGTAGGTTGAAATGGCAAGAGAGTAAGATGGTTAGAGATATTCAAGCAGCCATAGAGAAAAAGGTTGCCCAAGACCCTAACTTCACCTTCAGGACTGCTACTAATGAGGTTGAGCTCAAAGCCCTACATGCTGAGCTAACTATTGATAACGTACACTACGAGGATGTAAGTGAAACACCTACGGCAGAGGCCCCCAAGGCGCAGCAACAGACCAATAGCGCACCTGAGCCAGAGAAAGCGGCTTCAACTACTTCACCCGATATTGACCCCTTCAACTCAGAGCAGGTTAAGGTGAGAGAGTACGTCATGGACAATGACCTACCTACCCAGGATGATATTAAAAAGACTGCTGAAGGAGTACGCACCGAGTTTGCTGAGCCTAAGACACACGAGAGTGCCTTTGAGATGGATGATGATGCCTTCACCGACAAAAAGGAAAAGCCTAGGCCTAACCCATCTGCCCAAGGACCGGACAAAGGAAATACCAAGCCCCAGCCTCAGGAGCCGTTGAATCCAAGTTTCAATGATATACCGGACAATCAAAAACGCAAAAAGACTAAGCGATTAGCCAACTCTATCGTAAGGACTGTAGCCAAGTTTGCCGAGATGGGTCTAGCCTGGTACACCTCTAAAGATATTACGGATGCCAAGTTGGCAGAGTATGAGGTATCGGGAGACCTAGACCTCAACGTGCTATTGTCATTGTCAGAGACTCAGGAGGCCACAGCAAGGGATTTTTTCATCATGCAGAGGGAGAAGTCTCAGACGGACTACAAGATGACCGAGGAAGAGCTGGATGACCAGGTAGATTCTTTGACTGAGGTGCTTATGGCCAAGGGAGTAGCCCTAACACCGGAGCAACAGCTTATGTTCGATGTAGTAAAGGGATATGCCCCATTGATTGCTAAGGCTATTCAGAACGGCAACCAGATTGCCTATGTAGTGGAGATGCTAAAGGAAAACACCAGACAAAGTAGGATTACGCAGACCCCTACCCCAAGGGCTTCACAATACGTTCCTCCTACACCTGCGCCTGCGCCTACGCCACCACCTGCGCCCACGACTGAGGCTGAACCTAAGAGGCAGCCTGAGCCAGAACAGTTTAAGGACTTCGGAGACTTATTGAATAAAAGAGATGAAGAAGAAGAACATATTTTAGGACACGAAACAGAAACAAAAGAATAAAAATGAGAGAAACAGGTTATTACAAAATCGAAAAAACACAAGATTGTCCATTTGAGGTAGGATTTTATTCGCAAGAACGAGACCTATGGCAGCTACCGGGTACTGATGAATGGTTTTCTCAGGTAGATGTTGCTAACCTAAACGCCTCAAACAACGTAGAGATTATACCTTCGGGAGACTCTATGATTATGCCATCTTTATTTGTTCCTAGAAGAAGGGTGCCAAGGGTTAACCAAGATGCTGAAATAGGGGTAGCAGAAGGATTTTACTTGTGTATGCAACGCAACGAAAGTCGATTTATTGACCGAAAACAATATACAGCAGCAAGATTTTTGAATGATTACCAGGTTTGTTACTACTTAGAAGAGGCAAAATCTGTAATTTTGTTCGGCAGCAATTCGCTGTTCGATATTGATACAGATTTCTTTTATTTTAGTAATGATACTATACTGAACATACTATGGCAGAAAGAGAAGCAGGGATGATGTGTTGTGTAGGGGTCCAAGGCGTTGGAAAGACCTACAGACACATGCACACCATCAAAGATTACGTTAAGGATAAGGTTTATAACAAGGTTAAGGGTAGGAAGGTATTGATATTTGACACCAACGGAGAGTTCACCGAGCAGCAGTTCAAAAATAACGATATTGACACCGTTAAGCCCAAGTTGATTGCCTTAAAGGATATTAAGGACTGGTGCATTTCTCCTAACATTGACGTTAGACGTATTGATGCTAAGTCGGTAGGCAT
>Ga0214166_1000814_pt1 | contig 14786 bp, 18 predicted proteins | sample TroBogepilimnion_27_FD_153005 | JGI IMG/M metagenome (GOLD analysis project Ga0214166, IMG submission 153005) | Freshwater microbial communities from Trout Bog Lake, WI - Practice 18AUG2009 epilimnion v3 | ecosystem: Environmental > Aquatic > Freshwater > Lake > Epilimnion/Euphotic zone ...
TTAATATTCGGATTAGCCAGTGTGTTAGGAATTTTATATTTTCTAAATATGATATTTGATAATATGGGTTAATAAATTTTTACGGTAAAAAAGTGTCAAACAGCAACCAATTTAATCAGCAAACTTCTAATTTGACAACGATAAAAAAAATGGCACTTGTAAAAGAACATAAACAGCAAACTAAACTAAAACATCAAACTTTAACTTTGAAACCGTTTAAAAAAATATGTTCTGATAAATAAATATAAAGTTAGTCCAGCAAAAAGTTTTAATTCTGCGTGGTAAATCTGTTTGGGGCTAAAAACTCCACGTAACGGTACTAAAACACAAATTGTAAGAAAACGAAAAACTTACTTGAATAGCGGTGCTTCAATGCTCATTTGTAGATGGGTAGCAAGTTTATGGGTTAGAAATCCAGCTGCGGAACTCGGTAAATGGGGAGTATGTTTAGAAATGTGTAATGTCGTGCAAAAATTTTTCTTGAAATCGGGGAAACTTCTACTATATTAAGTCCCGTACTAACTTGTAGTCGAAAGACTGATAGTTCCATGGTGTAACGGTAGCACAACAGATTTTGGTTCTGTTTGTTCAGGTTCGAATCCTGATGGAACTACCTAGCCTTAGTTTGGGGCAAGAGTCAACGCAAGTCGTTGGCAAGTCAATACTAAACTTATGCTGATGGAAAGACATCGGGGTCAGGAAAAGTAGGCATCGGAATGAGCAGTTGCAAATGTATCACCGAGTATAGGTTCGAATCCTGTTCTGACTACTAAAAAATTGTAATGAAGATACAAGTAACATTTGAAATTGATGAGGCTCAATACCGCAAAGATCAAGGTGTCGAAGAGGGCGAGGAGTTTGACATCAAAGAGTCATTTGAAGAATTAGTCTTTGAAAAAATGGACAAACCAAAATGGGGTGTCGAAGTTGTAGAAGGCAGTTTTAAGAAAATTGTTGTAGCCTCTGGTGCAGATGAAGATGAGGATGACGAAATATATTATGATGATGATTTTTCATCCGAGGAGGAAATTCCTGCTGATGTTGATGATTTATTAGAATATTTCACCGAATTATCAGAAGAAATCCACGAAGATTATAAAAGTGATTTTATTCGTGCTTGTGCTGAAGATGAGGATGATTTACCAGATGGTGGTTGGACTGATACTATTAATGTAAAAAGAGGTAGTAGGATATTTGAACTTGAAATAGAGTTTGAAACTGAATGGTGTGGTGATTGGTCTGTAAGAGCTAATTTACCTTCGGATTATACTATTCTTTCTGTAAAAGAAACAACTGTAAAATAATAAAGGCGCAAAAATGCTTTCTTATTTTTCATGGCAGTTGTCGTGAAATACATATGGGCGAATTCAATAGTATTACCGATGCTAAAAGATATGTATCCGAATCTGGGTGGAAAAAGAAAATAAAAATGGCTGGGTGGCGAAAATGGCAGACGCATGGGTAACCGTTTTTTGGGAAATATGCATGAGTACCGATTAACCTGTCCCTGAACATCGAGGGAGCGCAACAGCAAGTTACCATGGAGGTTCGATTCCTCCTCTAGTCACAAAAAGAAGATAAACAGCAACCACAAAGTTTTATCCCACAGCGGGTCACAGGTTCGAGTCCTGTATGTGAGTAATCACATTAGCTCAGTTGGTAGAGCAGCCGTTAACAAACAAAATTATCTTCTGTAATGCTTACATAGTGTAGTGGCAGCACGCACCAAATAACAGGTGAAAGAGAAACAATTCAATTTTCGGAGTTGATTGTTGAATTAAGCAGGGGTTCGATTCCCTTTGTTCGCACATGGTGTCGTAGTACAATGGTATGCGCTTAAAATATATAGTATGTCCGTATGTAACGGTTGATTCAGGTTCGATTCCTGACGGTACCGCAAAAAAGCAACCAGTTAGAACTGGTTGCTTTTTTACTTTAACATAACATTAACTTATAAATTTGTATATCTCAATTTTTAATCGTATCTTTGTGTAAAATTAAAACTATGCAAAAGATAATTGTTAAAGACACGGCAAAAGAAGTAAGGTTAGAGAACATGAGCGGAACAGAAATTGTTGCCTATCGCTCACTCAATTCTGATGCTTATTGCGTATTAACCAAATTAACAAGCAAGAACTTGTTTGAAAGAGCCACTGAAATGCGCAATAGAACATTCAACACTACTATGTATGGATTTGTGCCACTTAACAGCAGCACTTCTGAACCACGTTTTGTAGATACCACCTGGCAAGATGCAATTAAGTTAGCATCTGCTAACAGAGATGTAATGACATTCAAAACTATGCAGGAAATGTTGACTGCTATGGTTAACAAAACATTCTAATGAATTTTTCCTTTATTAAAAAATTATATAAAAACGGAAGTCTAAAAATAGGTTCTCGTAATTTATACGGATTGTGGAATAATTTAGTTTTCAAATTATGTAAGTTTTTACAAACAAACTTCGGTAATGATAAAAATAAGGCAAGATAAATCTGCTAACTATAAATCTATCTTCTTCGATGGTAAAACTATTCGTATGCGTTTAGATAATTCTAAACCTATACTTACACCTACCAATCCAGAGATAGAAGATGTAGCCATCAATTCTAAATGCTTTGCCAATTGCTTCATAGAACAAACACCTATATTAATATATAATAATGAAGAAAAGTTCATAGAGGATATTAATGTAGGTGATAAAGTCAAATCTTTTGATGAAGAAAAAAATCAATTCGTAGTAAAAGAAGTTGATGATATATTTACTCGTCCATATGAAGGCGATTTAATTGTTTTGGAATTAGAAAACGGTGAAGTCGTTAAATGCACCCCTGAACATCCTTTCTTAACACAAAGAGGATGGGTAGAGGCTAAAAATTTAACAGATATGGATGATATTAAAGACATGCAAATTTTGTAATGAAGAATTTGAAACAACCTTTAAAAAGAAAAATTGGTGTAATAAACCAAATTGTATTCTCGCCAGAAAAAGAGAAACATATAAGGTAGATATAAAAGAAAAAACATGTGAATGCGGTAATAAATTCTTAGGAACAAGAAAGGGTAAAATATGTGATAATTGTGTAAGTAAAATTGTACACCATAAATTAGAAAAAACATTAGTTAACATAATTTGCAAAAACTGTGGCGAACTGCAAGAAGTTACAGAAATCGTAAGAAAAATAAATGCCGCAAAAACTATCAAATCTAAGAAATTATGTGCAAAATGTATAGTAATAAGTAGAGAAAATCTTTCAGAAGCAAGAAAAGGAGAGTTAAACCCTTATTATAAACCTAATAAACCATTTCTTAAAAAAGAAACAAGGAAAGAAATGTCGGAAAGGATGAAAGTAAATAATCCGATGTTTAGCGAAAAAGTTAGTGAAAAGGTTTCAAAAACCATAAAAAAGAAAATAAAAAATGGTGAATTAAAATATAAAACTGGTAAAGAGCATCACTTGTATAAAGGTAATAGAAAAAGGAGTTTTATATTACGGAGCAGAATAAAACCTTGGATTAATAAATGGTTAAAGTTTTATGATTATACTTGTTGCGGCTGCAAAAAAAGAGGTGGTAAATTAGAAGTGCATCATGTTACTCCATTTAGAGATATTATTTCTAAATATACTGAAAACTTGGAAAGTTTAACTTATGAGGAATTTGAAAGTATTTCTCTACTAATAGTAGAGGAACATAATAATATAAATGGCAAACCTTATTGTAAAGAATGTCATTCATTGGTTGATAGTTTTAGAAAACTTAAACTTTAAGATTTTGTTAACTTATTTTATTGTATATTTGCAGTATGAAAATTAAATCAATTAAAACAGAACCCTTTAAAGGAGATGTTTATAATTTTTCGGTTAAAGATACACATACTTATATAGTCAAGGGAGTTGTAGTCCATAACTGCTCTTATTGTTATACTTCAGCTACTAAAGAAGGTAGCAACTATGACAATATAGTAGAAAAGGCTCATTTAGTTTGGGGTTCACTTCCTGAAACAGAAAGACCATTTCAAATCGCTATCGGTGGTGCTGGCGAATCTACAATTCATCCTGAATGGGTTAACTTCGTTAAAGAAGTTAATATTTTAGGTATTATGCCCAACTATACCACTAACGGTATGCACCTTTCAGAAGAAGTCTTAAAAGCAACTGAAGCATATTGTGGTGGTGTGGCAGTATCTTATCATCCACATATACCATTAGTATTTCATAAAGCAATCAAAACTTTATCTGAAATAAAAACCAGATTAAATGTTCATGTTATATTAGGTGATGCCGAATCACTTGATGCTTTACAAAGTATCTATTATACTTATGCCAATGTATTGGATTATATTGTAGTGCTTCCATATCAAGCAGCAGGTAGAGCAAAAGAAATTGAAACCAAAAAAGTTTGGTTAGAAGCGTTTGAATGGATTAATACAGTAGAATCATCTAAGTTTGCCTTTGGTGCTTTATTCTATAATTTCTTATTAGAAAATAAAGTAGGCTTGAATATGTCAATCTATGAGCCTGAAATATATTCTGGTTATAGAATGATGGACGATAGTTATAACCTTTTGCGAACATCATCTTATGATTTAACTCCTAAAAAAATAAAACGATAATGAAACAAACAATTTTTGCGTTATTAACAATTATATTGTTATCCGCATGTTCCAACGATGCTAAATATAGCAATTATAAATATAAATTTGAAGTATTTAGTGGCGGCTACAGTTCAGTAGATTATGCCAATGAATATAACATAGATAGCAATGGTTGTGTTCACTTCTTAGATAAAGATGGTGATAACATGGTTATGTGTGGCAATTTTACAATAATTGAAAGACATAATCATTAAGAAATGATAACGCAAGCAGAGGCAGATAAATTTATAATTTATTCTGAAAAAAATCCAGACAAAATGTTTAATCCAGATTCTAAATGGATAATACAATATGTCAAGGGTAAAAAGAAGAAAAAAGTAAGTTACCATGTTGGAATGTCTTTTGATAAAGAATTAAAAGGTTACATGTATTGTGAAGAAGTAACCGATAATTTTTTAGAAGCTTTAAAGTTTAATAATATGTATGAAGCATATTATTTGGCTAAGTTCATCAACGAGAGGACTAACATACTTGGCTATACTAAAGAAATGGTAGATGCACAAAACGAAACATTTAAAATAATAGAAATTTTATAACAATTAAAACCAAAAACAAAGTACAATGTACACACAACAAAAAAAACACAGGATGAAGCCTGCTGTTAAAAATACGTTAATATTACTCGGATTAATAGCCGTAGTTATTGGTGCTATTGGGTATGATAAATACCAAAAAGCACAGAAAGGTGGTAGTGTTGTTTCAACACAATCTATACCTGAAAGTAATGTAATACTTAAAATGGGTGGCTCATCTACAGTAGGTGATGCATTAGCGCCTGCTTTAGTGAAAGCATTTATGGAAAAAAACGGTTATACCGATGTTCAAATTATGAATACTGCGAAAGACGAAAAAGCAGTTGTTGGTTCTAAAGATGGTAAAAAAGATAGAATAGAAATCGCATCTAAGGGCACCGGAAAAGGATTTACCGCATTAAATACAAATGAAGTTGACATTTGTATGGCATCATCACAAGCACCAGCAGGCAATACTTATGATGAACACCCGATTGGGTTGGATGGTATTGCAATTATAGTTAATAAAAACTCTAATATGCAATCAATCAATTATTCTGATATTAAAGATATTTTTGCAGGAGCATCTGCAAAAATATATCGAATGGATGAAAATGCTGGCATAAGTAAAGTATTTAAAGAGTCTGTTATGTGTGGTAAAGATATTAATGCTTCTGCACAAAAATTTACCAAATCTGGTGATTTAATCGCCGCACTGGGTAATGACCCAACAGGCATTGGGTTTGTAAGTTACACGCTTATTAATAGTGGTAATATTAAAGCATTGCCGATAACTATTGAGAAAGACATGCCAGGTATTGTACCTAATGCTCTAACAATTCAGTCAGAGAAGTATCCACTTTGTCGAAGATTGTATCTTTATACTAATAAATCTAATAATCAATTAACATCAAAGATTATAGATTTTGTGGAATCAAAAGAAGGACAACAAATTGTAAGTTCAGTTGGTTTCGTTAACTTGAATATCAATCTGAATGATAATAGCATTAATCCTATTGCTATGCCAAATGATCCACCAGAATATACCTCACTTATTAATAGTGCCAAGAAAATAACTACAGAGTTTCGGTTTCAAACTGGTAGTCAACATTTAGATAGTCGTGGCGTAGCAGATATACTAAGGTTAGTTAACTATTTGACTTTGCCTGAAAATAAAGGTAAAAAAATCATATTAGTAGGGTTTACTGATAATGTAGGTGATAATAAAAAGAATATAGCTTTATCTATACAAAGAGCTAATGTTGTTTCTAAAGTATTAGACGCTAGTGGAATTGTAATCAAACAAACAATGGGATTTGGTTCAGCAAGACCAGTAAGAGGCAATTCTACCGAAGAAGATAGGGCTAATAACAGGCGTGTAGAAGTTTGGTTAGCAAATTAACAAATATTTAACGAAAACTACTTGTTTAAATCAAGTAGTTTTCGTATTTTTGCATAAATAATTTAAAAATGAAAAAACTTTTATTAGTATTCTCACTCCTGTTATCATTAACTACTTTTGCCCAGAGAGAAGTGGCGCGCCCTAAAGTAGTAATAGGAATTGTTGTAGACCAGATGCGCTGGGATTATATCTACAAATTTTATAATCTCTACGGAGAAAATGGCTTTAAACGCTTATTAAAAAATGGCTATGTATGTCAAAATGCTATGGTAAATTATTTACCATCACACACTGCACCAGGACATAGCGGAATTTATTCTGGCTCAGTTCCCTCAATATCGGGTATTGCAGGCAACGCATTTATTGAAAATTCTGATGGAAAGTTACATGATGCTTGTGAAGATAAAACAGTCAATACTATTGGTAGCGATAAAAAAGGTTCATCTTCACCTAAAAATATGCTAGTAACAACTATGACTGATGAACTTCGGATTGCAACCAATATGAAATCTAGAACATTTAGTGTTGCTATTAAAAATAGAGGTAGCATTTTCCCCGGTGGGCATCTATGCAATGGTGCATATTGGTATGATGATGATTTAGGTAAGTTCACCACATCAACATATTATATGAATAATTTACCAGATTGGCTTGTAAAATTTAATGCCAAAGAATATGATAAACAAATGATGAAAAATGGCTGGCATTTGTCTGGTAAAGATTACTCATTAAGTACAGAAGATAACGTACCATTTGAAGAAAATTTTAAAAATGAAGATGAGCCTATATTTCCTCATATGTTTGCTGGTGAAAGTAAAAAAGATAGAAATATATCATTTGATATGACACCATTTGGCAATCAATATACTATTATGATGGCAGAAGCTATGATAGAAGGTGAACATATTGGTAAAGGTTCTTATACTGATTTCTTGTCTATAAGTTTTTCATCACCTGATGAATTAGCACATCAATTCGGTTGTAATTCAGTTGAAATAGAAGATATGATGTTATTGCTTGATAAACAATTGGCAGAATTTTTTACATATCTAGATGCAACTTATGTTCCTGGTAATTATTTATTGTTCTTAACTGCCGATCATGGTGGTTCTCATAATGAAGAATTTTTAAAATCTTTAAAAATTCCAGCTGGTGTCTTTGAAAAAGAAAGTGTTACAGATGTTAATTTATATTTAAAAAATAAATTCGGCACAGACTCATTAGTAATAGGGTTTACTAATTACTACCAGTTCTTCTTAAATAATCCGCTACTTGCTAAATCAACTATATCGAGAGATGCTGTAAGACAAGCTATAATTGATTGGGCTTTAGAAAAACCGGAAGTTTTATACACCATTGACTTATCTAATATAAGTAATGCTAATGTACCTACTCGAATAAAAGAAATGGTCATTAATGGCTATAATAGGCGTAGAGGTGGTGATGTGCAGTTAATCCTCAATCCAGCTAACTATGAATATTCTGGCAAAACAAAGGGAAATACACACGGAACTTGGAGTCCTGCTGACACACATATACCACTAATATTTTATGGATGGAATATAAAGAAAGGCGAAACCACGACAGAAGTTTATACTACTGATATTGCACCAACTATTTCAGCATTATTGCATATTCAAATGCCTAATGGGTGTATAGGTAAACCAATACAATTAAAATAATAACAACAAATAATATAAATACAATGGCTCAAAAAATCAAAACATCCGTTAAACGGACAATGTGGACAATAATAGGTTTGATGTTTTTAATTGCAATCGCTATTATTTATGACAAAGCAACTAAAGGCAAAATACCTTTACCGAAGATTACTTATTCTAACACTACTGGTAGTTCTAATGCAAATTACACTACTTCGACAAGTGTACCTGATGGCAATAATCTTGTGCAATTTAGGCTTTGAACTTTATACTGATTAATATGGCAGAACTATTTGATTTTGATAAAAGAGAAATAACCAATTACATAGAATATGAACTTGAAACCTTTGCAAAGGCTAAAGAACCATTTAACTATGTAGTTAATACACTAAAAAAATTAGGTCATTCTTATGTGTTAAAAACATTAGATAATATTGATGCTAATAAAATAGTGGAGAGAAAAGGTAAAAACTATCATTGGTCAGTTATTGAGCATAAAGATGCAGTAATAGCTATCAGGCGTTATAGAAGTCACTTAACTATATTCACTAAGGCTAAAACTGAAAGTGAAACTGGCTATGTTAGCACTGAATATGGTTGCTTCACATTTGAAGTAAATTTTGAAAAATTTGGCGACAAGCGTGATGAAATGTCGGATAAATATTATGACAAACCATTTACAGGTTTGAATGAGATTTTAGCTGATTTATTTACATTACTTAAAACACGGAGTGTTCATTGGGTTTGGAATTCTTATTCTTTGAAACGCCCTGATTATGTAGATATAAAATTAGTATTTCATGGCAAAGAAATTAGTTCATTCGACAATTTTATATTCTGCATGGAAGAATTAAGTTCTATTTATCAGGAGCTTTTTGCTGAAACTACTATGTTATCTAAACTTAAAGAATTTGCCAATAAAGTTGGTGAAATGTTTAATGGTAGATATAAAATTGAAAGTGTTACTACTGATGTAAAAGATGAATATTATCACTCAGCGGGAATAGGCTTAATTGATACAATCGGTAGTGAAGGAAAATCATTTCAAGATGTTTATTCATTAACTCGTTGGTATATTGAGGATATGTTTAAGCACTTCTTTTTATATAAAGGCGAAGTATATGTGCTTGGTGGTGAGTTTGTAGAAGGTGAGCCTATTGCATATAAAGAATTAGATGGTATAACTGTGTATAAGAAAGGAATCTTAGAGCAGAATTTTTTACCACTAATAAAATTTAATTGAAGCTAATACTGTTCATAGCGCCAATTATAATACTAATGTATCTATTAATTATAGATACATTTAGGAGTGTAAACATACATTCTAATTTATGTATAATTATATTTATAATTTGGTGTATAACAGTTACAATAATAACAAAACAAAAAAATGGAGAATAAAACACTTTTTATATTTAATATTGATAATGTAATTGATATTATCACAAATAGTTCATCGGAATTATTTACATTCAAGATGGATAATGGCACTGTTTTGTATAACTTACTACAATCGTTTGATAGTAATTTCTATAAAAATTTTAAACCAGTTTCTTTAAGAAAAGCCGACACAAGCCTTTTTAGCAGCTATGTTTGTACTATTTTGCCTTATAGATTCGATGCAGAAGCAAAAGAAAATCTAAAACTACCTGAAGGTATTATTGTTGAGGATATATATGACTATGACCCTGATGAACAAGAGTGGTACATGAAAGATGATTATGACGAAGAAACTGATACAGATGGTTCTTTATTCGAGAAATACCGCAGCATCTTACAAGAATGGTTAGACCCAACTGATAATGTATGGTTGTTATATATTGACGACTATATGATGGATAGTGAATTAAAAGAAAAAGTAAAACAAATTTCAACATATGAAAGATTCTAAAAAGGTATTATTTGTATTATCAGTAGATAATGTTATTGACATTATCACCAATAGTTCATCAGAACTTTTCGTACTCAAGGCAGATAGCGATAAAGTAGTCACAGAACTATTAGAAAATGTTTATCCAGACTTCAGAGAAGAATACAGAGAACCTGTTCTTCTATCAAGTTTAGATGCCTATGAACTTGATAATTATCTTGATTGGATTAATGGTTGGGCTTGTCCTAAAGAACAATGTGTAGTATATGATGGCTTCACATTTGAAGAAATGTATGAAGAAAGTAAATATCAGGCTGCTTGGCGCCCAACTGAATATTGCATGAAGAAAGGATTTGTGGAAGATAACTTTGATAAAATTATTAAGGCTATTGACCCTACTAATTCAACATGGCTGCTTTATTCAATTGATGAAAATCCTAATTGGGAAATGCAAGAAAAACTGGAACAAATTGCTACACGCTATCATTTAGGTTAATATGAATATTCAAATCGAACAAAAAACTGGTTCTTCTATATTAGAAGTATCATACAAAGTTTCTTCTGGTAAGAAACAATCTAGTGGGGTGATAGGTACTATTTATCCAGTTGGTGATAAGTTCGTATTTATGAGAGATGGTTTACCTACTAATGTAGTAAATCATCTCCATGAAATGGATGATGTTATCATAAAGCTATTTAAGACAAGACCTGTCTATGTAAATACATTATTCTAATGACTAAATATGTTGCACTTGAAACCATAGATGTTTGGATTAAAGATGAAGTTTATGATGTAGATTTTATCTTTACAGAAGATGATATGGATAAATGGGAGTTTAGTTATAATCTCGTAAATATTTATCATAAAGGTAAATTAATAGGAAATTATAATGAACCAATCCTTAAAGAAAGGTTCAAGTTATTAGCAGAATTAAGAGAAGAAAGGATAAACGAAATTTTAAACGATTAATATAAATATATGCGTGAACAATTACACATTCCGGCAAAATTAAAAGTAGGTATGCAGAAACGCGCTGATACTTATAGTGGTATTTTAGGCTTCATAACTTATGAATTACCTGACGGACTCAATAAACATAAAAAGTCTTGGGATAACTGGCGAGATGATAAATTAGGCATCAAAGAGTTAGATAATGAGCCAACAGAAGGCTTTGTATTTAACAAGCGTGAAGGTGGCGGCGGTCGCTGGTCTTATGATGAAAGAGAAGCTAAAATCCGTGTTTGGGACCCAAGAGGTTTTGAATTTGAAATTACTATTGAGAATATGCTTGACATATTGGCTCAATGTGGTTCAATTCCGGGTAAAGGTTTAGAAGGCGAGTTTGTTTATGGTTATGATGGATTGAGATTATCTTTGATTCCAACTAAATCAGAAACATATAAAAAGTCAATGGTATTTACTAATCTTAGTGCTAAAAGTATTGAAGCAAAAGATTTAATCGTTGGCGCAACTTATGTATCTAAACAAGTTAGCAACTATATTTATCTTGGACATGTTCAGTGGGCAGATATGAGGACATACTCTCGTGAGGCAAGTGTTAGCAAACAGCATATATTTTATGCTACAAAATCTAATACTATTGTTCCGCTTTTAGTAAAAGATATTGCAACTTGCCTTGATACTACTCCAGTTCAGAATATTGCAGAGTTGATTACTAAGATGGAATCATCAGGTTATTATTTTACTTTAGACAAAGTAAAAATTGATACTATCAAACCATCTCTTGATGAATTTAAGAAAGAGATTAATCTATATACCAGCAATTATCATTATGTAGGTGGTTATAATGCAGATATTTTCTGGATTAAGAAAGATGAAACAACTTATGAAGGCGTGAGGATGATGTTTACTTTTGCTGATGATGTTGTACTCAATAACTACTATAGATATAGAACAGCTAAGCCAAATGGTATTAAGTTAGTTTATCAAAAGAAGATAGTTATCACAGCAGATGGTGTTGAGGTTAAAAAATGCTCTAAGCAAGATAAAAATATTTATCAGCCAGATGACCTCAAAGATAAGGAGTTTTTTAATATTAAACTAGATTCTTCTATTCTTATGAAAGAAGAAAAATGTGGAAGTAGTTACGAAAGTTACCGCTTGAAAACTATTAAATAGTTTTCATATAATTATATGCTTCATCTAATGTGTCGTAGTAAGTAAACTTATTATCTTTTTTAAGTCGCCACATATCAGAATCTTCAATATATTCCAAGCATATTTTAGAAAAAATTCTATTTTGCGAATTTTCATATTTGGTAACCCATCTCAAATTACTTATATCATTATTTAGTGTATTTCTATCTATATGATCAACTTCATTGGCATATATATTTTCCTTTTTTACAAATGCGACAGCAAGTAATCTGTGTACCGAAGAATATATTTTCTTTTTAGTACCAATTGTTAAACTAACGCTTAAATAACCCCTGTTAATATGTGGTTTGATATGTCTTTTTGTTTTTATATTTCTAATTGTTCCGTTAATGTTTATCTCATGCAAATTAGTTATTTTAACCCAGTTATTTTCCATTAGTTATATATTAAAAAGTATGTCCTATTATTGCAAGTCTTTTTTTATCTTTGTATATGATTGAAAATATTGTGATACCTAAGTCTGCTGGTTGTTACATCTTTAAAGATGAAAGAAACCAAATTATCTATGTAGGTAAATCTAAATTTTTACCTAAAAGAGTTAAATCTTATTTTCAAAAAACACATGACGACCCGAAAACTAAAGCATTAGTTGAAACCGTTAGAAGTGTTGACTTTGTTACTACTGCATCAGAACAAGAGGCACTTATTGTTGAGGAAAATCTTATCAAATTATATAATCCCAAATTTAACATCAAAGGCAAAGATGATAAAACAATTCGTTTGTATCTCACTATTGTCAATGAAAAATTTCCTAAAATCGAACTGGTTCGCAGCACAGATGAAGTAGAAGGTGAAATATTGGCTCAATTTACTTCTGGTTTATCTGCAAGAGAAATACACAAATTATTGCATCAGGCATTTCCATTACGCAGTTGTTCTTATCAATTAAATGATGAAAATATAACTGCTAATAAATTTGCTCCTTGTTTAGAATTCCAAATTGGTAATTGTAATGCGCCTTGTGTTGGTAAACAATCTGAGGTATTCTATACTAAGATGATTTCTGAAATAAGAGATTTATTCAATTTTAAACCACAAGCAGCCATTAGCGCAGCAACTAAAGCAATGGAGTGGCATTCTTCTAAGTTAGAATTTGAAAAAGCAAATATATTTCATCATAGGATAAAAGCTATACAAGAACTAACTAAAAAGTTAGAACCATTACATACTGAAAAAATTAAGAAAGATTTAAAACTAATAGGTGAAAAGTTAAAATTAAAACAAACACCTTTTATTATTGAATCTTTCGATAACTCGCATACAGCAGGACAAGATGGCGTTTCTTGTTCTATTCGCTTTGTAATGGGCAAGCCTGAAAAATCTTCTTATCGTAAATTTCTTATTAAGACTGCTGAAGTAGGTGATGATTATGGTTCTTTTGAAGAGATTTTATCTAGACGCTTTACAAGGTTAATCAGAGAAAAAGGACAGTTGCCGCATCTTATAGTGATGGATGGTGGTAAGGGTCAGTTAACAATAGCGCAAAAAGTTTTAACTGAATTATCTATAGATATAGATGTAATTGGTATATCTAAAGATAAAAATCATAGGGCTAAGTATATACATTTAACTGATGGTAGTCAAATTGATATAATGAGTATTGATGGTAAAGAAATACTTAATTCTATATCAGAAGAAGTTCATAGGTTTACTATTAACTTTCATAGAGAACGGAGAGATAAGATAAAATAAAAAATATGTAATTATTTTGTTTTTTAACAAAATTTTAGTATCTTTGTATGAAGTTTATAACAAAAATAATGATAGACCTATATTTTTTATAGGTAAGATTTTAAATAAAATTAAATGAGAATATACTTAGCCGGCCCAGATGTATTTCGCCAGAATGCCATAGAGCATTTCGATACTTTAAAAGAAATTTGTAGTAAACATGGATTTGAAGGGTTAGCTCCTTTAGATAATACTATAAATGTAAATCCAGAAGATGAATTGACACCAGTTCATTCTAACCTTATATTTACAGAAAATGTAGATATGATAAAAATGTGTGATGTTATAGTTGCCAATATAGAACCATTTCGTGGTGCTGGTGTTGATGACGGCACTGCATGGGAAATTGCCTATGGGTTTGCTTTAGGTAAAAAAATATGGGGTTACTCAGATTATTGTAATCTTTCTTTAAAAGCAATTACTAATGTAATGTTTGATATGAATAGGCAAGAACATTATCCTATTGTTGAGAATTTTGGCAATACTGCTAACTTAATGATAGTAGAATCTATTAAGAAAAGCGGTGGTGCTATTTTCAAAACATTTGAAGAATGTATAGAAAATGTTTATAAGGTTTATAATGTTGATGATTTAAAATTATTGGCATCTGATATAGATTTTATAGATTATTTAATCATAAAAAAACTAAAAAATATAGTTGTTAAATCTCAGGATTATGATTATGAAAAAGCAGCTATACTGCGAGATAAAGAAAAATCTTTAGATGAAAAACTTATTCAAAGATATTCTGGTGATACAGATAAAAGATCTATA
>Ga0214166_1000816_pt1 | contig 14778 bp, 16 predicted proteins | sample TroBogepilimnion_27_FD_153005 | JGI IMG/M metagenome (GOLD analysis project Ga0214166, IMG submission 153005) | Freshwater microbial communities from Trout Bog Lake, WI - Practice 18AUG2009 epilimnion v3 | ecosystem: Environmental > Aquatic > Freshwater > Lake > Epilimnion/Euphotic zone ...
GATACATCAAAATTGAAAGGTGTTACATTGACACCTAATGGTCAATTCTTTCGTACCGACAAACAAGGTTTCTTGCCTGCTATGATGGAAGAAATGTATGAAGATAGGAAGAAATTTAAAAAGTTGTATCTCCAAGCCAAACAGGAGTATGAAAATGAACGAGATGAATCCAAGAAGTATGAAATTGAAAAGCGTATTGCAAGATACAACAACCTACAATTGGCTAAGAAAGTTTCTCTTAATTCTGCTTACGGTGCTCTTGGCTCTCAATATTTTCGTTTTTATGACCTTAGGATGGCTTTGGGTGTCACGACAGCTGGTCAATTTAGTATTAGGTGGATAGAAGCCAAACTCAATGAGTACATGAACAAGCTATTGGAAACAAAAAATGTTGACTATGTAATTGCATCTGATACCGATTCGATTTACCTAAAACTTGGTCCTTTGGTCAATAAAGTTTATGGGGTAGATGGTAAAGTTAGTGTACCAACTGAGAAGATTATTGATTTCATGGACCGTGTTTGCAAATCTAAGATTGAACCTTACATCAGTAAGTCATATCAGGAACTTGCGGATTATGTTCACGCTTATGCACAAAAAATGCAGATGAAACGTGAGGCACTTGCAAACAAAGGTATTTGGACGGCCAAGAAACGTTACATTATGAATGTGTATGATAATGAAGGTGTTCGTTACCATGAACCAGACTTGAAAGTCATGGGTCTTGAAATGATTAAGTCATCTACACCTGCAGCTGTTCGTAGCAAGATGAAAGAGTCAATTAAGATTATGATTTCTGGAACTGAAGAAGACATGCACAAGTTTATTGCCGAGTTCAAAACGTATTTTAGCAGTCTACCACCAGAAGACATATCTTTTCCACGTGGTATCAACGGACTTGCTAAGTATGCCGATTCGTTGCAGTTATATAAACTTGGAACTCCTATTCATGTCAAAGGCGCCATACTATACAATCATCATCTAAACCAAATGGGACTAACCAAGAAGTATCCATTGATTCAGGAAGGCGAGAAGATTAAATTCTCTTATCTACGGATGCCAAACCCATTCAAAGATACAGTCATCTCTTATCCGGCAAGATTGCCTAAAGAGTTTGACATTTCAAAGTATATCGATTATGATACACAATTCGAAAAGACATTCCTTGAGCCAATCAAGGTTATTTTGGACTGTATGGGTTGGTCAACTGAAAAGGTTAGTTCTCTGGAAGACTTCTTTTCGTGACCATAGATAGATAATAGACATGACAACATTAAACAAAGGAATGAAATGAGTATATTAGACAAAATCAAAAAGAATAGCAGTATCAAAGATTCTGCAATTTTATCCAAATCGAAATTCTTCACACAGAAAGATATGATACCAACAGCAATCCCTATGATTAATGTTGCGTTATCAGGTTCTCTTAATGGCGGTTTAACACCAGGTCTTACAATGTGGGCTGGCCCATCCAAGCATTTCAAGACTGCTTTTTCCTTATTGATGGCCAAATCTTATCTGGACAAATATGATGATGCTGCACTTCTTTTTTATGATTCTGAGTTTGGCACTCCTCAATCTTATTTCGATTCCTTCGGCATTGACACTAATCGTGTCTTGCATACTCCTCTTACTGACATTGAACAATTGAAGTTTGATATTATGAAGCAGTTGACCGAACTGGAACGTGGTGAACATTTGATTATCATCATCGATTCAATTGGTAATTTGGCTTCAAAGAAAGAAGTTGAAGATGCTTTGTCGGAGAAATCAGTTGCTGATATGTCTCGTGCTAAACAGGTAAAGAGTTTGTTTCGTATGGTGACACCACATCTGTCATTGAAAGATATTCCTATGATTGTGGTGAATCACACATACAAAGAAATCGGAATGTTCCCTAAAGATATCGTTGGTGGTGGTACAGGTTCGTATTACTCTGCTGATAACATCTTCATTCTTGGCCGTCAACAAGAAAAAGAAGGAACAGAAATTATTGGTTACAATTTTATAATCAATGTAGAAAAGAGTCGTTATGTTAAAGAAAAATCTAAAATTCCTGTTACTGTGTCTTTTGATGGCGGTATTAGCAAGTGGTCTGGCCTATTGGATATTGCAATTGAATCTGGACACGTTATCAAGCCTAGCAATGGTTGGTATTCAAAGGTAGATTCTGATGGTGTTGTTGGTGATAAAAAATATCGTATCAAAGAAACTGATTCATCCGAATTTTGGGAATCTATTTTGAATGACACCACTTTCCATGATTTTGTAAAAGACAAATACAGTATCAGTACTGGTGCAATTATGCAAGTGGAAGAAGTATGATAGAAGGCATTGATTTTTGTTTCATTTATCCTAAGGATGAAGCAGATATAACACACATCAAGGTGTTGTCTGGAACATACAAAGATACCGTCTTTAAGTACGGGAAGGTATCTTTTAAGGAAGAAGTTGAACATACCCGTTTACAATTTGCTTTTTATGTGTTAGAATCACCTCTGATGAAGCCAAAAAAACTGGAAAAAGATCCAGACTTTAAAAAATATGCAGGCGACTTATTGGTAGAGTTGATGACTGCCAATCTAGATGAGGATATGATTGATGAAAATAGAACAGACGATATTGAGGAACCTAATTTACTCGGAGGATTACCTAAGAAAGGTTCTTCCGTTTTTAAAGGATGAATATTTCACAGATAGGACCGAAAGATTAATATTCAATGAAATTAATACATTTACGAACGCTTACAATTCTCCACCATCGATTGAAGCAATTGAATTGGCCATCAAAGAGAAACGAAATCTCACAAATGACGAAGTGGAGAAATCCGAATCGTATCTTAAAGAGATTGTTTCAACTAAGCAAGAAGAATCCAAGATTCAATGGCTTGTTGACAAAACGGAGTCCTTTGTACAAGAAAAGGCTATCTACAATGCAGTATTGGGGTCTATTTCTATACTCGAAGGAAAAGACAAAACCCATGAGAAAGGTCAGATTCCCAAGATACTATCAGACGCTTTGGCAATAAGTTTTGATACATCTGTAGGCCACGATTATTTGGAGAATAGTGATGAGCGTTATGAGTTTTACCACAGACATGAAGAGCGAATTCCATTCGACTTGGATTTCTTTAACAAGATTACAAAAGGTGGTCTTCCTGCTAAAACTCTTAACATTGCTCTTGCTGGTACTGGTGTCGGTAAGTCACTTTTTATGTGTCATTGTGCCGCTGGAGTTATGTCGCTGGGTAGAAACGTTCTTTATATCACTATGGAAATGGCTGAAGAACGTATTGCGGAAAGAATAGATGCAAACCTATTGAATGTATCTTTGGATGATTTGGTGAGTCTATCTAAGGAAATGTATGATAAGAAGGTCGAAAAAGTGAAAGCTAAAACGACAGGCAAATTAATCATCAAAGAATATCCTACCGCTTCAGCTTCTACAACACACTTTAGGACTTTACTAAATGAACTCTATCTTAAAAAGAGCTTTCGGCCTGATATTATTTTTGTTGATTATCTTAACATATGTTGCAGTTCTAGAATTAAGGCAGGAGCAAATGTCAATTCATACACTTATGTTAAGTCAATTGCAGAAGAGTTGCGAGGACTTGCCGTTGAGTACGGAGTCCCAATTGTTTCTGCAACTCAGACCACAAGGTCAGGTTTTTCATCTTCCGATCCAGGACTCGAAGACACAAGTGAGAGTTTTGGTTTGCCCGCTACCGCCGACCTGATGTTTGCTCTAATCACTTCCGAAGAATTGGAAGAGATGGGACAAATCATGGTCAAGCAGTTGAAGAATCGTTATAATGATCCAACATATTATAAAAGATTCACGATTGGTATTGACAGAGCGAAGATGAAACTGTATGATGTGGAACAATCAGGTCAAGAAGGATTGGTTGATGTTGGTTCGGTACAAATACCGAACAAGCTAAATAAGAAATCATTTGATGGATTTAAAATATGAATTTAACTAAAGAGGAGGCTATTCATTGTGCCAAAGTATTTGAAGACTATTTCGGTAACTTCAACCGTATTGATGAATATATGCGGGATCAAAAGTTGGCTTCTCTTGCAGAGATGCCTTCAAATCCTCTCTTTTCACCAGAAGATGAACTTTTCTCTGATTTTTCAATGTATCCTAATGATATGGATATTGAAGTCACTACTATTGCCAATGATACTTGGGAATCATTACTAAACATCACTTCATCCCATATCAATATCAGGCCTGTTGGTCGTAGCATTCATCTGGCTGTAAAAGAAAAGAACACTGGTAAGTTCTTAGGATTCATTCGTCTAGGTTCACCTGTAATCAACTGCAAACCTAGAAATGCAATGCTAGGACAAGTGTTTACACAGACACCAGAAGGTGGTAAGGCCTTCAACAATACTGCAATGATGGGTTTTGTGATTGTACCTGCACAACCCTTTGGTTATAATTATCTTGGTGGTAAACTCTTGGCGGCCATCTGTTGTTCTCATACAGTCCGTGAGATTGTCAACAAGAAGTACAATATGAACCTGTGTCTTTTTGAAACAACAAGTCTTTATGGTTCTACCAAATCATCCTCACAATATGATGGCATGAAGCCTTACATTCGCCATAAAGGTGAAACAGAAAGTGACTTCTTACCAATGATGCATGGAAAACCATATGCAGACCTACGTGATTATGTACAAGAACGTGTAGGCAAGATTGTAGATGATGATGCATCAAGCAAGAAACTAAAGATTAGCATGAAGATTATTTCTTTGGTTAAAAGTGCATTGAAGGGTACACCAGAACTTGACAAATTCAACCAAGTGATAGATAATGCCAAGTCTTTGACAGAACAGAAACGTTACTATATATCTAATTACGGTTTTAAAAACTTTATTGATGTTGTGAATGGTAAAACGGACGTATTGGTCAAAGATGAAAACTACGACAAGTTTGAATTGGAGAACATTGTACAATGGTGGAAAAACAAAGCCACCAATCGTTATGAGACATTGAAAGCAGAAGGTAGAGTAAGGACCGAACTAGAAGTTTGGACATCTGGAAAGGATATTCAAATCATTAGATAAATACCTTCTCAAAGGAGTAAAAAATGGCCGGTGACGCAAAGGAAACAGCAAAACAAGAAAATGGTTCAAGAGTTTACTTTGAATCTTACATAGAAAAAGGCATAACCGACTATGCAAAATTATTGCCTATTGTTAAGAAAGTATATCCTAATGTTAGTATGGAATGGATGACTTCTTATGATAAACAAGCAATTGCTTTAAAAAATTATCTCAGAGGCAAAAAAGGATACAACTATTCACGAGATGATGGTTTTATGCCATTCATTGAAGGTATCGCCAAAAGTAAATGTGGTGTAAGTGTCAAAGATAGATGGAATCCAGCTGACATTTATATGATACTTAGAAGTAAAGAAAGTGAAGTGAAGAAAAAATTGGAAGAAATTACTAAAGGTCCTAATGCGAATGATAATCTACTATCTTTGAATTCTTATATGAAGGAATTGGTTGAAGAAAGAACTATGGTACCAGTTTCATTAAAAGCAATTGCTCCAAAAACAATGAAAGCAAACGCTGAACTTGCTAATATGGGAGGCAAAGGTGGAGGATATCAATTCAAATTAAAACCCAATTCTGTTAAATGTAACCTTTCTATGGGCCACAAAGAAGCAAACACATTTGATACGGGTGAATTTGCATTTGACTTTTATGTTGGAGATGAAGAAATTCATGGCCAGGCTAGAAACTTTCAATATTCTGTTCCTAGAAATTTAGTCCAAACCGATTTAACTCCTAAAGGCCGTTCTGGTGGTGCTAAATTAGGTAAAGTATCATCTGTTGCTTTGGATGATTTTTTACGCAAAGCAGGATTACCAAGACCTGCATCTGCATCAAAAGATCCAAACATTGATCCTCCTGGCCAATGGACACAAAAGAATATTGATTATTGGATAGAATACATAGAGAAGTTGAGTCGTTTAAAAATTGATGGTAGTCCAATTGATTTGGGTGACTTAACTGTTAAAGATGGAAATAAAGACTATAAAGGTGCAGAAGCAATTATAAAAAATGCAATTGCTTGGGAATATCCAATAACCGGCAGTAACAGAAGTGCTGCAGGAAGATTCTCATCAAAATTGATTGGCCTTAGATGGGCATTAACTTGGCATTTAATTGACCAAAAAGGATTACTCGATGAATGGTTAAAGACTCTTTATTATGGGGCCAAAAAAGAGTTTAGTGCAACCAACGGACCTTTCTTAAAGATATATTGATTTATTGGAGTTTGTTATGAAAAAAGCGACAGTTATTATACCGACCACAGGTTCGGCCGATGCGAAATATGCTATTCAATCGGTATTGAATCAAAGCGTAGACACACAATGTTATTTGGTGTGTGATGGTAATGAATTTGCAGGTAAAGTAAAAGTATTGTCAGATGAATTTGCTGGTAATCCTTTCCTCAAGGTTTGTTATTTGCCTTTGAATGTTGGTGCAAAAGGTTTCTATGGCCATCGTGTATATGCAGCCTTTACACACCTAATCGACACCGAATACGTCATGTATTTGGACCAAGACAACACACTTAAACCAAACCACGTTGAATCCTGTATCAATACAATTGAGAAACATAGCATTGATTGGTGTTACTCTCTCCGTTCTATTATAGATAAAGATGGTGCATATCTCTGTGATGATAATTGTGAATCTCTTGGTAGATGGCAAACTTATCATGGTATCAATCATGTAGATACAAATTGCTATTGCATTAAAACCGATATTGCGATAAAATTGGCTTCTGCATGGCATGGTGGTTGGGGTCAAGATAGAGTGTTTCTAGGAACAATAGCACAACACTTTCCTAGATTCGATTGCACTGGTGAATACACAGTAAACTATCGTGTGAATGGTAATCCGGGCTCTGTGACAGCAGAGTTCTTTGAGCAAGGTAATGGAGTGATGAATAAACGTTATAATGGAGTTTTCCCATGGAAAAAATAGATTTAATTATTGGTGGTTGTACAAACTATGGAATCAACCAACTCAAACCTTGGGTTCTTTCAGTAAATGAAACAATGCCTGATGCAGACAAAGTGATGTGTGTTGGTAATGCATCACCTGAAACAAGAAAGTGGTTGTTAGCACAAGGCTTTAATATCATAGATATGCCAAACATGAATGTACCAATTCATGTGTTGCGTTTTTTATCCATCTATGATTACCTTAAAAACAATTGGGAAAAATATCGATATGTTGTGACTACCGATGTAAAAGATGTTTACTTTCAATGGTCACCATTTAAGTGGATGGAAGACCAATCTATCGGTGATGACATGATTGTTAACCAAAAATTAGTTTGTGGCTCTGAAGGTATGCGTTATTGTGATGAACCATGGGGGAATGAAAATCTATTTCAGGCGTATGGCACATATGTACATGAGCAGTTTAAAAACAACACAATATACAATGTTGGTGTATTGGGTGGTACTGCTGAGTATATGAAAGACTTAGTGTTTAATATCTTCACTAATGCTATCAACAGGCCAATTCCTATTGTTGACCAAGCAGTATTCAACGTACTAATCAATACACAACCATACTATGATGTAATGTTCTTTGCTGGTAATCAACACGCATGGGCTTGTCAAGCAGGTACGATGGTTGATCCGTCTAAGATTGAGGCATTTAGGCCATTCTTATTAGAAGGTGAACCTGTATTTGAAGGAGGTGTCGTAAAGACATTTGAACACAAAGAATATTGTATCGTGCATCAATATGACCGAGTACCAGAATGGAAAAAGTTTGTTCAACAAAAGTATGAACAAGAAGACGAATCACAACTATTCGTATACAGAACAGCATGAAGATAGCAGTTTCGTTATATGGCCTTTTATACGGCCAGTTCATGCGTGATGGCCAACCAAGTGTTAAAGACTTCAAACATTGTTGGCCTAATATAAACAAGAACCTCATTCAGCCATTAAGAGATATGGGTCATGAGGTTTATGTTTATATTTCTTCTTATAAGATACCAGATGAGCAGTTAGAAAAAGAATTCTATGAGATGGTTCAACCATCCAAAGTTTACTATTCGGAGTTTGAAGGTTCAAATACATTTACACCAAAGATTGCTTCATTTCAAAACCTCCTAGATAAGAAGTTCGACTTTGTTGTGTTCTCTCGTTTAGACTTGCATTGGTTTAAGCCAATCGAAAACATCCAGTTTGACAAGTTTAACTTCCTTTTCATGGAGAAAGGTGTTGCACATTTGAATTGGACCTGTGATAACTTGTATATGTGGCCAGGTGATATGACACCAATTGTACACATTGCAATGCAAGAAACATACCATGCGTACAGGAATCTTCCTGACACACATGGATTGATGAATAAACTAGCACAGTACATCACAAAAGATAAAGTGGTTGTTCTTTCTGACATTGAACAAAACAGCCACGATAACTTGTTTTATTCGATTTGCAAAGCCGACTATAAATCAAATCATTTTCCAGTTCATCCAGAGGTTATAGAAAGATTCAAATGATTAAATTATTGATACTTGATGTTGATGGTGTAATGACAGATGGAAAGAAATACTATGACCGAGATGGCACAGTACGATACAAAACATTTTGTGATAAAGACTGGACAGCCATCAAACGTTTTCGAGCTTTGGGAATCAATGTTTTGTTCTTAACAGGTGATGCATTCAATGTCAATATTGCTAATAATAGAATCATCGATGTGATTGTTTCTAGGGATAAAGATAAGTCTGAGTATCTGGAAGATATTTGTAAAGACTATAACGTTACTCCTAGTGAAATCATCTTTGTTGGTGATGACATCTTTGATGTTGGACTGATGAAACTTGTTAAGAGTTATTGTCCAAAAGATTCACCATTGGATGTAAAGAATCATGCACAAGAGCTAAATATAAATGGTGGCCAGAATATGATTATGCAATTGTTTGATTACTTGAGTGTCAAGGAAATACCTAAGTATGATTTTGAAGAGCACATGAAGAAGGTCTATGAACTTGATGCGAAGGAAAAATTCTAATGTTTGATATTACACTTTATGGCCATTTGACAGTAGATACAATACATGACGGTGATAATGTAACGATGGAATTTGGTGCAATGGCCAACATGGTCAGAACATTCAAAGAAATCGATGCAGATATTAAACTAGGATTGTGTCCATTTGCAATAGGTGAAGCGGACATATACATTGACCGTACCGATTCATCCAGAGATTCTACGGCTAATCTAAACTCATATACATTAGAACCTATCATTAAGCCTGCTAGTATTTCACATATCCTATACATCAATCAATTACAAAATACAGACTTTATCTCCAAACTGGATGGTATAGTTACTGCGGACACTTGCAAAGGACCAAAAGTTGATGTACAATCACTAAAGTATGTGGACTATTTGTTTGTGTCATATGAAGAGATGTATGACTTGAATGAATTGGTAGAACATATCAGAGGTGCTGTCATTGTACACACTTCAGTAGGAAGTACGGTTTATACCAAGAATGATAAGAAGGCATTCTTTATTCAACCAGACCTTTTTGTAAAAAATGCCAACGTTTTGGGTGCAGGTGATATGTTTGCTAGTTGTTTCTTATATGAACTATTTAAATCTGGATCAGCAGAAACATCTATCAGTTATGCTCACAACATGGCCTCAAAATTAATTGGAATGTATAATGAAAAAGTATAATGTAATCTTACCTATTGCAGGTAAGGCTCAAAATTTTATTGATGCTGGTTATACTATGCCTAAGTCATTGATTATGGCCAAGGACAAACACATCATCGATTGGTCTATGTCATCTATTGATATCACCGATTGTAATTTGATTTTCATTGTTCGTTTGGAACATGTTTATGATTATGGTATCGATGAGATTCTAAAGTCGAAGTTTGGTAATGTAACAATATGTGTTGTAGATGGTGAAACTCGTGGTGCTTTAGATACTTGTCTGAAAGCAGAAGAACATATTGACGAAGATTTGCCACTTTACATTTATACACCTGATGTATACTTCCAACCAACATTCAACCTAAGTAATGCACCTGATTGTGATGGTTTTCTTTTAACATTCTTAGCCAATAGTCCAGACCATAGTTATTGTGATATTGATTCAAAAGGATTTGTAGTACGTGTTGCAGAGAAACAAGTTATATCTAGACACGCAAATGTTGGTCTATACTACTTCAAAACTGGTGAGTTGTTTTTGAAATATGCCAAGTTTGTTGAACAGAATCACACCTCAGACAAAGATTTCTATATTGCACCATTATACAATCACATGATTAAAGATTGTTTGAAGATAACAACCGTTGAAACGGAGAAGATGCATGTACTTGGTGATGTAGATAGTTTTGAGTTCTTTCGTAAAAGAGTGATTGCAAAGTTTGGTGATAAACCTATTGCATTAGCTTCTGACCATTCTGGTTTTGATGCAAAAGAGATGGCCAAAAAAGTCCTAGATAATAAAGGTATTAAGTATATTGACGTTGGAACTTATGTTGATAAACCATGTGATTATTATGATTACATTAGCCAATCAACCGAGTTGATACGAAACAATACTTGTGAATTTGGTATTTCATTCTGTCGGTCAGGCCAAGGTGTTAACATTGCGGCAGGACAATCAGGTGTGATTAGTGCTTTGACGTTTGATGAATATACAGCTGAGTTTTCTATCAAACACAATTGTGCAAATCACTTTGCTGTTCCATCCAAATATGTGGATGAAGAAAAGTTTTCAGCAATGGTTGATATATGGTTGAAAACAACGTTTGATGGTGGTAGACACTTAACTAGACTCAATAAGGTGTTCAAATGAAAATTGCATTATGTTTCTCCGGCCAAGCCCGTTCTGTTGAAAAAGGATATGAATACTACAAGAAAAATCTATTGGATCATTATGACGTAGATGTGTTCTTTCATACTTGGAAAGTTGATGATGTTGTGTCGAAGATGGTTGACTTGTATAAACCAGTTCGATACTCCTATGCTCCTTTGTTGCAGTTGGATGTAGATAGAAAATACACCAACACACCAAATGCACAAAAGTATCCACCTAGATTCACTTATTCAATGTTCTTCTCCATGAATAAATGTCGTGAATTAATGACATACTATTCCACAACAGAAGAAATTGAATATGATTGGGTCATTCGTAGTCGTACAGATTATGCATTGAATGTAAAGATTCCATTTGAAGATTTGACGAATGATATGTTATACATTCCTAATTGTAGAATGGTACCAACTAGAGACTTTGGTAATGACCAGTTTGCATTTAGTTCTCAAAGAAATATGGACAAATACATGTCAACATTCTTGAACCTAGATAACTATTATCATGCAGGTACATCATTTATTGGTGAAGACTTGATGAGAGCCAATCTACATGAACATAATCTATTTGGACCAAAACTACAATATGTTAACATGAACAACCCATTCCCACCTGGCCCACATAATGGTACTTGGCATTCTTTAATTCGTGATGACTATGACAAGTGGACCAAAGCAAGTTAAAACCTTGAATGGTCATTCTGGTAGTGAAATCTATTTGATGCAGGATGAAAATCTTTTTGTCCGCAAAGTTGGCAATACCAGAAGAAATGTAGAAAGACTCACAACTCTGTGGGATGCTGGGTTTCCTGTACCCAAAATACTCCGTATAAATGATGATTCATTTGATATGGAGTATATTCATGGCTTAGACATGAAGAGTTATCTGATTGCTAACAATACAAGGCAATTGGAAATATTCTTGCACCAAGTATTAGACAATTTTAAAAATAATTGTATAGACTCACACTTTGACTATACACCAGTTTACGAAAAGAAACTGGCTTGGATGGACACAACAACAGAAGTCTTTCCATTTACCAAACAACAATTAATCGATAAACTACCTAAGATTTTACCAAAGACAATGTACTTTGGTGATTTGACATTAGAAAATATCATACATGCAGACACAGGATTCTACCTGATAGATGCCGTGACTATTGAATATGATTCATATATCTTTGACATTGCAAAGTTAAGGCAAGACTTGGAGTGTCGTTGGTTTCTAAGATATGAAGGAACAAGAATAGGTTCCAAACTTGTAACCATACAAAAAAGATTGCTTAACCTGTATCCACAAGCCAATAATGACTGCTTATTGATTTTGATGTTACTCCGTGTATTCCTACATACAACAAAGGGTGACTATGAATATGATTTTATTATGAAGGAGATTAAGAGATTATGGAAATAATTGTACCTGCAGCCGGTCTTTCTAGCCGTTTCCCTAACATGAAACCAAAGTACCTGCTATATGATTTTGAACACAAGTTGATGTTGGAGAAGGCCGTTGCACCTTATCTGGAAAAAAGACTTCATATTACGATTGGTGTCCTGAAAGAACACGATGAAAAGTATAATGCTACTAGTTTCATTCGACATGAAATGGGTGATAAAGTAAATGTCGTTATCATTCCAAAAGTGACCAAAGGTCCTGCGGAAACAGTCTACCAGATTCTACAATTGGCCAACATCACCGATGGGTCATTTATGGTCAAAGATTGTGACAGCTTCTTTTCACACAAATACTCAGATGGTAATTACATTTGCACTTCAGACATAGCAAGCCATGAAGTTCTTAATAGACTCAAGGCCAAAAGTTTTGTTGTATCAAATGAACAAGGCATCGTTACCAGTATCATAGAGAAACGTGTTGTCTCCAATAAGTTTTGTGTTGGTGGTTACAAGTTTGATTCTGTAAAAGATTACAAACAAGCCTTTGAATCCATATCACAAGAAAGAGAAGTCTTTGTATCCGATGTCATCTCTGTGATGTTACAGAACGGCCATATCTTTTCTGAAAATATTTCAACCAACTATGTTGACGTTGGCACCTCAAAAGAATGGTTTGAGTATAATGATAAGCCAGTAATCTTCTGTGACATCGATGGCACTATCATCAAAGCACAAAGCCGTGTTGGTGATAATTCATATGATAAAGAACCAACAGTATTGACAAACAATGTTGCTAAGTTATTGGAACTACAAAAGAATGGTTCTATGTTTATCTTTACCACTTCAAGGGAAAAATATACCGATGAAGTTACAAACAAAGTATTACAAAAGTTAGGTTTCGTCAATTATACGTTATTATCTGGATTAAATAATTCAAGGCGTCTATTGATTAATGACTTTGATATTGCTAATCCATATCCAAGAGCAGAAGCTATTAACATTGAACGCAACAGCGACACATTAGGATTATATCTATGAAATTTATTGCACACAGAGGTCTAATGGATGGACCAGACAAAGAACTTGAGAATCATCCAGACCAAATCATTACCGCTTTCAAATTGAACTTTGATTCTGAAGTTGACCTTTGGAGAGTAGACGGTGAATTATTCCTAGGACATGATGAGCCTCAATACTTCATTAAGCCTGATTTCCTGAGGCTTCATGGTCTATGGATCCATGCAAAGAATCTAGATGCACTTCATTGGCTATCCACAACAGACCTACATTACTTCTGGCATCAAAATGATGACTTTACAATGACCAGTAGACATTATATCTGGACTTATCCTGGCAAAGAACTAACAGACCGTAGTGTTACCGTTATGCCTGAAACGCTTGACAACTTCTTAGAAGAGCAGTATAATTGCTATGCTGTCTGTAGCGACTACGTTGGATTAATAAGAAAAAATTATGTTACCAAATAAAAACCTGTTCTTTGTAACCTCCGCTATTAAAGCTTTAAATACCAGGTTTTATAACCATGTCCAAAGGTTTGAACAAACCGTGGCCACATTGGATTCCATTAGGCAAAAGGTACCTGATGCAATTATCGTATTAGCTGATGCATCCGTCTTTCATTTGAGGAGAGAAGAGATGGAGATTCTATTAGGTAAATCCAATTACTTTATGGATATGAATCAAGTGCCTCAAGTGCATGATTACTCATCCAAAGATATGAAGTCATGGGCAGAAGGCGCTTTGTCATTTAATGCTTTAGGTGTTCTTAAACAACAACCATTTATGGCAGATGTTAAACGAATCTTTAAGATATCTGGTCGGTCATTATTGGAAGATGGCTTTGACCTAAGTGCTTACGATGGTTTGTTTGGCAAATATGTCTTCAAGAAGCGTATTCCAACATGGATGCCTCAACCAATTCATAGTGCTACACACCTATTAATTACCAGGATGTTTTCTTTTTGTCCGTCTTTAATAGAGAATTATATGCAGGTTTGTGCAAAAGGTGAACTATTGTATCAATATATGGACTTTGAGCATGCCACCTTTGTTAACATCCCAAAAGAGCATTTGGTGGAATTCGACAAGATTCATGTGTCTGGATGGTTGGCCGGCAACGGCACCATCGAGAATTATTGACTATGTATTCTCCTCAATCTTTGTAGCGTTTGGACATACAAAGTAAAAAGTATTATAAATAACTTCATGGCAATCAAAGTGTATTGCAAGTCCAAGGAACTATGAAAAGTTTTATCACCTTTTTGAAAGAAGAAGCAGAATCCGAAGAGGGTTCGAAGCTTAAGCACATCCACCATGCAGAGGATAGGCCATTGTTTCATGGTGCTAAAGGATTCGAACACGCTAAAGGTGCATTGATGCAGGCGCATAACCACATTAAATCTGGTGGTAACAGTTCTGCTCTGACAATGAAATATGATGGTTCTCCTTCTGTGGTCTTTGGC
>Ga0214166_1000819_pt1 | contig 14760 bp, 18 predicted proteins | sample TroBogepilimnion_27_FD_153005 | JGI IMG/M metagenome (GOLD analysis project Ga0214166, IMG submission 153005) | Freshwater microbial communities from Trout Bog Lake, WI - Practice 18AUG2009 epilimnion v3 | ecosystem: Environmental > Aquatic > Freshwater > Lake > Epilimnion/Euphotic zone ...
ATTGACAACTAAATAATGAATGACATGAAAACCCAACATCGTTTTAGGACGATGGGAATGGGAGGTTTTCGGTAGCTTTTCCAAAAGAATAAAGCTACCTTCTATGCATCAGCGGCAAAGTTGGAGGGTTGCGGCGGTCTGTAAAACCGTTGGGTTAGTCCCCTAGTAGGTTCGAATCCTACCTGATGCACCAAGACTCTAACAGCAATCCAAAATTTCACTGTTAATGAAAAGCAAAACGAGTCTTGTTCCTATGCTCCTGTAGCTACGCCAAATCAAAGTAATTCAATTTACCAACTTTGTCACCCTTACTTGAGGACACGATGGAAAAATGTGAATGCGGTAAAGAGTTCAAAACTATAAGGGGCCTAAAATGCCACTCACATAGATGTGATGGCACCGGAACCCCGAGAGACAAAGCTAGAGCGCCATTTGTGTGCCCCTTATGTCAACAAATAATTAAGGCTTGTAGGAGTCGCCATTTAGCGTTCTGTGATGGAAAGGGTAAACGAGTCACCAGAGAAGCCCCAGGATTTCGTTCTTGGAATAAGGGATTGACCTCTGAAACTGATGATCGTGTTAAAAGGGGTGGTGAGGCCATCGCTAAGTATCATAAAAGTCTTTCGCCGGAAGAGAGAAGTAAGAAAGCGTCCCATAGAGGGAGTTTCTCTAGGGGTGGCTACCGAATAGGTGGTGGGCGAGGTAAGAAAGGCCGCTATAAAGGAATTTGGTGCGACTCATCTTGGGAACTTGCCTGGGTTATTTTTCAACTGGATCATAAAAACGACTTTAGTAGGAACACTCAAGGGTTTAGTTACTCGTTTGAGAACAAGAGTTTAAAGTTCTTCCCTGATTTTGTGCTTTCGAACAACACCTTTGTTGAGATTAAGGGTTGGGTTGGAGACCAGTTTAAAGCTAAGCTCCATCATTTTCCACATCAAATCTCAGTAATAGGGAGGGAAGAGATCAAACCATTCCTTGAATACGCCATAAAAACATATGGATCTAATTTCATTGAACTGTACGAAAAGTAAGGAAAAGTAACCCGAAATTGGTATCGGCCCCGCCTGGAAAGTGGGTTGGCTCTCACAAGAGTCATAGGAGTTCAAGTCTCCTCTTTTCCGCCAGTAAATCAACTGTAACAAATCTAGTGCGGGGTAGTGGAGTCAGGCTACCACCTCGGTCTCATAAGCCGAAAACGCTGGTTCAAATCCAGCCCCCGCCTCCAAGTTGGACACCTAGGGTGGTAACTACCTAGGCGAATGAGATAGTGAAGGCAATCTAAAAAACGATTCACTGTCCAACCCGTAGAGGGAAAGCCGCCGTTATGACAAGGGCTTGACGATAGGAGAGACTATATTACGGGTGCTGAGCTAGTATGGTTATTCAGCGAAGGACTGAAAATCCTTAGAAACTGGTTCGATTCCAGTAGCACCCACCAAGACTCTGACACAGCAATCCAAAATTCTCCTGTTAAGAGGGATGTCGCAGGTTCGAATCCTGCCTTGGGGGTAACTCCTTGTAGTTCAGTTGGAAGAACACCATAAAAACAGAGTCTTGAATCTATGTTCCTATGGGCAAACTGGCAAAGTCGCTGCCTTGAGGTGGCAGAGTTATCCGGGTTCGAATCCCGGTAGGAACACCAATACAATGGCCTTTTAGTATAACGGTAGTAATAGCCAACTTTCCAGTATACTATTAGAGAGGACCTAAAATGCCAATTTGTAAAACTTGTAACGAAGGGTTCCCAAATATTATTACAGTCAATGGAAAGCAAAGAAATCTGTCTAAAAGAAGCCGCTGTCTAAACTGTGTTCCATTTCAAGATGGTATCCGTTGTGAGCGTTCAGATAGTCAAAGAGGTGAAAAAACCTGTCTAATCTGCGGGAAACGCTACCATTATGACAGAAAAAATAGAAAAGGCTACACTACAACCAAGTGTAATTCATGCTCCTGTAATGCTCAAAGAAATGCTAAAAAAATAAAAGCTGTGGAATACTTAGGGGGGAAGTGTGTGGTATGCGGGTACGAAAGATGCATCCAGGCTTTATCTTTCCACCATACTGATGATAACAAAGATTTTACAATTTCCAACAATTATGGCTACTCCTGGGAAGTCCTAAAAGAAGAGTTAGACAAATGCATTTTAGTGTGCCAGAATTGTCATCAGGAAATTCATTACGGAATAACAATTTTAACAAGTATGGGTCTTTAGTGCTAGCGGGAACACATTTGGTTTGCATCCAAAAATCGGGAGTTCGACTCTCCCAAGATCCACCAATAAGCGGAGAAAGCAAACTTTGCAATACAAAGTAAGGGAGTTCCACCATGCTCGTTACCCAAACTTGTTTGCAATGTAGTAAGAATTTTTCAGCGGAAAAGAAAGAGGTCAATAGAGGTAGATCCGTATTTTGTGGATTGGAATGCTTCTTCACCCATCGCAAAGCTAACAAGAAAGAAAAAGAGCATAATTGTGTTTGTGCTTTATGTAGCACAACTTTTTATAGAAGCACCAGCAAGCAAGCAAATGTGAATGGTCTTCAATTTTGTTCAAGAAAATGTAGTGATGTAGCTAAAGAGACAGAAAGGGCACTTATCCTTCGCTCTGATGCCAACAAAGGTAGCCATAGCTACAGAAAAATCGCAAGAAGAAACCAAGAAGAGTCTTGTAAATCTTGTGGTTACTCTAAGATACCAGAGGTTTTGCAAGTCCATCACATAGACAAAAACCGAAAAAACAATAAAGTGGAAAACCTAGAAATTCTCTGCCCTACTTGTCATGCAGAGACACATTTTTTAACAAGGTAGTATCCTGGGCCAGCATGTACTAAGGGAGCGAAATGCACTCGCAATGCGTTTGTTGTCGGTTCGATTCCGATCTGGTCCACCATGGGGCAAATTCCTCAAGGTGAGGATGAGAGTTGTATAATTCTTTAACTGCAAACAAAATTCGTTGGTTCGAATCCAATTTGCTCCACCATCACGGTTCCGTAGTTTAACGGTAAAGTCTTAAAAAGACCGCCAAAAACAAACTTTAAAGCTCATTAATGGGGATATTCATGAATTGTATAGCTTGTGGGAAACAGATTAAAGAGCATAAAAAATACTGTAATAAATCTTGTCAACGAGTTTTTGAAGCGGAAAAAGTAAACCACAAATGCAAAATCTGTGAAGCCCCCTTTCAGGTGTGTAGGGGGTTAGTATCTAAGGCCAGATTTAAACAACTTTGTTCAAAGTGTATTGACAGAAACCCTCCTGGTCTATCAGGTGCTAGTTCCCCAACCTGGAAAGGGGGGCATAAGCAATGGTCTCAAGGAAGGCACGGTAAAGATAAAGATGGTCTTTCTTGGAAGATTCAAAGACGGTTAGCTTGGGAACGAGATAATTATGAATGCCAGCACTGCCATAAGAAGAAAAATAGAAAACCAGATGTCCATCATATTAGTCCTTGGATGAATTCACTTTCCCATGCCCTGGATAATCTGATTTGCTTATGTCAAAGCTGCCATCTCAAAGAAGAGGCTAAGGTTCATGAAGTATGGGGAGGTCAATTAATTAAAATGGTGACCGTATTGTAACGGCTGCATTCATCCCTGTCACGGATGAGGTTGGGGTTCAAATCCCCCGGTTACCGCCAATAAATAAACTTTCGGACTCATAGGTAAGGAGTCCGAAAATGATCTGCAAGTATTGTGGCAATGAAAGAGAAGAAAGTGAGTTTAAAGTCACCAGGATAATAAAAGGAGTGACTTACTTTAGAAAGAAATGTCAACCCTGCAAAAATTTAGAGCAAAATGGAAGACGAATAAAACACAGAGACATTGTTCAAGAGTTAAAGAAGGAATTGAAATGTGAGGAGTGCGGCTTTTCAGATTACAGAGCCCTAGATTTTCACCACAAAGATCCGTTAATGAAAGACAAAGAAGTAGCCAATATGGTTCATTATTCACTGGAGAACATCAAAGCTGAAATAGCTAAATGTAGGTGCCTGTGTTCTAATTGCCATCGTATTCTTCATTTCAGCCTCTTGGGTAATCTGGAAACCCCCTAGCTTCGGATGCTAGTATATCCCGGTTCAAATCCGGGGAGGCTGACCAAAGACGCAATCAGCAATTAAAACACATTTCACTTAAAATGAAAAGAAAAGCGTCTTGATTATGCTCCTGTAGCTGAGATGGATTAGCAACGGTCTACGAAACCGTGTGGTGAAAGCCCAACGCAGGTTCGATCCCTGTCAGGAGTACCAAAATAAACAAACCATTACAGTATTAACTATAACGAGGGTTCAAATGGTTTGTGACAACTGTGAGATTGAACACAATGGACACTACGGATCTGGCAGATTTTGTTCAGTGAAATGTGCCAGAGGGTTCTCCACAAAAAATAAACGAGAAGATATCAGTAAGAAAGTGAGCCAGAAACTCAAAGGGAGATTAATAAATCCTCAGAACTTATTCACTTCTGATCATCCAGTAAATTTAAGAAGATCAACTTTTATCAAAAAAGCTAAGCTCAGATTTGAAGATGAGGAAGCAAGATTTGGTGCGGGATTGTTTATTCCCCCCACTAGTAGAAAAGCTAAGTTTTTGCTAATCCGTTTAAGGGGTCCAAAATGCGAAAAATGTAATTGGAGTGGGACCCACCCAGTAACTGGAAGAACCATAATTCAACTAGATCATATTAATGGAGATGCCGCTAATAACCATATCTCTAACCTTAGACTTTTATGTCCTAACTGTCACGCCATGACTCCAACTTTTGGAAGTTTAAATAACGGTAACGGGAGAAAAGAAAGAAGGGATCAATACTTACGAAAAACACCTATGCTAGCAAGCCCGAAAGGTGAGGGGGAAGTCTCATAAGCTTCTTGTCAAGGGTTCGAATCCCTTTGCTAGCACCATCCATGGGGTATTGGGAAAGTCTGGAGTTTCCGCTTCGCTGTCTACGAAGAGATCACGGGTTCAAATCCCGTATGCCTCGCCACTAACTATGCCGGATAAGCACCTCCTTTGCTGGGAGGACCGGCTCCAGTTGGGGAAAGCCGCCACTTGACTAGGCTTGACTACGGGAGAGACCGTAACTATAGAGGGTAACGCGAAGTGGTTGAGCGGCCAGCCTTTCAAGCTGTCGATTAGCGGGTTCAAATCCCGTACCCTTTACCAATATGGTCCCATCGTCTAGCGGCAGGACGCTGCCCTCTCACGGCAGAAATCGCGGGTTCAAATCCCGCTGGGACTACCAAAACTAAATTTCATATCCTTATATGAGGATCAGATGGTCAGACTTACCCCAAATACTCTATTTGCTTTGAGCAATAGTAAGCTGCTAAATAAAGCTACTAAAGCTGCCCTTGCTCCAAGTTTAAAAAAAGAATTGGATAAAGATCATTGCTCTGTTTACTGCTATAAGAAAAATGGAGAGCTATATTTAATTCATGAGCCACCAACAGAAGATGTTGAACAATGTTATAGAGCTTGGCTTAATTTTGGCCATGGAAAAGATGGAAAAGTCAAGAGTCAAATAAATTTTAATAAAATTGTAATTCTGGAAGATTGGGATGTAACCTACAAGCATCCATATATCCCAGGTCAAGAACACTTTAATTGGGAGAGTCTAATCTGCTCAGGATGTGGAATGCCTAATCAAGATTGCGAGTGTTGTGACACTTGTGGTTATGGACCAGATCGTTGTGATTGTAAATGGTGTCAAGAATGTGGTGAAAACATAGATGCAGGAAATTGTGATTGCACCAGATGTGGGGATTGCAACCAACTATTCAGAGACTGCACCTGTCAGGGGGGACACCATGAAAAAGAAGAAGATTTGCCATCAGTAAACGAAGGACCAGGAGAAGGTCGTTGGTTCGCATAAGTATTATCCTAGAGAGTCCAAACGGTGCGGGGTTCGCCTGATAAGCGAAATATAGATGGTTCAATTCCATCCTCTAGGACCAATAATTACCCTATTCTCTATACGCTGTCCGGGTCGGCGGGTGCCTGTTAAGCACTTGCGAAAGCACAGTAGGTTCGATTCCTACATAGAGAGCCATTCATTCCAGCGTAGTTCAATTGGCTGAACGCTTGCCTGTTAAGCAAGTAGTATGTGGGTTCAAGTCCCATCGCTGGAGCCAATCAAAAAACGACTGAAGATTAGTGCCTCCAGGCCACAGTTCCGGTAAATCATGATAATTCCGGTCTTGCTTCAGGAATAGAGAGAAGACATAGATCCATCGGTGGTGGTCAGACTCTACAACGGGTCTTAGACGGTTCGACTCCGCTTCTCTCGCATATCATGGGGCTGTAGCTCAATTGGGAGAGCGCAAGTATGGCATACTTGAGGCAGAGGGTTCGAATCCCTTCAGTTCCACCATTTATGGGCCTAGCGTATAACGCCGTATGGAAGTTGGTTCGCTACCGAGCAGGGTTCGAATCCCTGTAGGTCCACCATTCACTATGTAGCTCAGTGGTAGAGCGAACCCCCCTCATGGCGAAGGGCCAAAATGCCGGGACTCAGGGTTCAGCCGATGGTTCGATTCCATCCAGAGTGACCAACATCAACAGTGCGCTAGCGAGATGTAAACAGGCTAGCGGCCATTGGGAGTGAAGTGTTAAAGGTAACACAGTGGCCTCCAAATTCACAGAACAGAGTTCGATCCTCTGCACTCCCGCCAAAGACACACTCAGCAAACCCTATGGATAGATAGGCTTCGGCCTGTTATCGGTTCAAACCCGAAAAATGTGTCTTGTTTATCTTTGCACTGCAATAAAAATATTAAAGAAACGAACTACCAAGATGATTGTAGGAGAACACCATGGCTGGCAAACCGTTTTGGAGTGAAGAAAAATTAATCGAATCAGTTCCAAAAAGCTCATCTTATAAAGAATTGATGTTACATTTAGGACTTTCCCCAATAGGGGGAAACTACAAAACAATGAAACATCATATTATCAGGTTGGGGTTGGATACAAGTCATTTTCTGACCGCTATGGATAGATGGAAAATAAGTGGGGGTGGCTCTGGCCTTAGTAAGTTGTCGAAAGAAGAGGCCCTTGCTAGATTTAGAAAAGGTATAGAATTTAGCTCAGTCCATAAAAAGTATCTCCCCTTATTTATGGATGATACTAAATGCAAAGAATGCGAACAAGAACGAGTTTGGAATCACAAACCATTAATGCTACAAGTGGACCACATTGATGGGGATAACATGAATAACGAATTAGAAAACCTTCGTTATCTGTGTCCAAATTGCCACACTCAAACTCCCACATTTGCGGGGAGAAGAAGTAAAGGAAAAACAACGCCGCTGTGATGCAACCACGGTAGACATCTCTTGCTCAGAACGAGAGTCCTAGGAGTTCGAATCTCCTCAGCGGTACCAATGGATCGCAAGCTTTAATGGTGAAGCATCTGGCTCTTAACCAGAGGATCGGAGTTCAAGTCTCCGGCGATCCACCAAATATACGCCTCAGGAACTTCGATTGGCTGAAGCCCTCCCTCTTAAGGAGACTTGTGTGGGTTCGAGTCCCATCTGAGGCACCATCCAGCACCTACCGCCCTCTGGGTCCGTCACAACGGCGCAAGGGTAGGCCAAAAATTCACACTACCTCACGGATCTCATCAGTCTAGGGGTTGTTTCTCAACGGCTGTGATGGGCCAGAGGAATTGGGACTTGACGGTCCAGGTGTGAAAACAACATCCCCTTAGCTGAGAGGTTTAGCTCCAGGTCTACACCCTGGCTACGGGGGTTCGATTCCCTCAGGGGATACCATATAGGATCGAGTTAGGCAACCGGATTCGCCTTTGAAGCGAACAGATAGGGTTCAAATCCCTACGGTCCTTCCAACTAAAAAGACTTTGAGGAAAACATAAGCTCAAAGAGGGAGCGAAGCTGTGTTGACCCGAGCGGCTGAAGTAAGAGTCGGGTCCACTATCGGAATGTAGCTCAGTCTGGGGGAGTACTTGCTTGGGGTGCAAGAGGTCGTGGGTTCAACTCCCACCATTCCGACCAAAATGAAATTTCCCTCTCTATAATGAGGGTGCCATGTCACAAGTAATGAACGTAGTAGATCAAGCGTCAAAGACCACAGCAGTCATTAATTTTGATCTGCTTTCTACGGATATAGATGCCACAGTCCCCACAATATATGTCGGTTGGAAGTCCACTCCAGCATATATGTTCGTTCATAAGATAGAGAATTTGTATGTGACTCCAACTTTTGATACAACTCAATCATTTAATGTTGATTATTGGGGTCTTATGTTCTATTTCAAAAAAGATCCCGTTACTTGTGCTTGGACTTTATCCTATCAGTATTCTGGTCCAATCTTTTTCCCAGTTCCCCTAACTAATTAACTTTTACCCTCTATAACGAGGGGGAAAAATGGTCAAGTTTAGGAAGGCTATAACCAAATTTAATGAAAAAGTAGCAGTGATTGGGACTAAATGGTTTGGGTCAATGCCTATGTTCTGGTTATTTTTTGTTTGGGGTCTTTTGGGTATGGTCCCCTGGCTCCCTAAGAGCTTTCAAAACACTGTCCTTCTAGTTAGTTCAGCCTGGATACAACTTTGGGCCTTACCTCTCCTGGCAGTAGGGACAGCAGTTTTGAGCAAGTCTTCAGAAAGAAGAGCTAAAGAAGATCACGATATTTTAAGGAAGCAGTTTGAAGAAGTAAAAGAAATGCAAAAAGTAAATCATGATCTTATTCTTTTTGTAAAGCAAGATGTGGCATTGAACGAACAACTACTAGAAAAATTAAATAGATTAGTTGCCCTTATAGACAAATAAATTATCTCGGTGTGGGCCAGTCTGGTCGGCCACTTGCTTTGGGAGCAAGTCATCGCGTAGGTTCAAATCCTATCACCGAGACCAAAATAAACTTTTGCTACCTTGTAATAGAGGAACTTATGTGGAAGAGCGCCATTTTAACCCAAGAAGTTAGTAGCTTAGAGCAAGATGCTATTGATCTCGTGGTCAAATATCTAAAAGAGAACAACTTAGACAAAATCAAATGGTCTGAGTTTCAAAAGAAATTTCAAAGAATAGCTAATAAGTTTCCCTCTTTATGGTTGAAACTTCGTGACTCTTCTGGTGTGATTTATTTGACATCTTTGGAAAATACCCATGTAGAGGCTCCGGATTATGGTGTGTCTGATACAAAATATCATGCCCCTGAAAACCAGTTTCGAGATGCCGAGCAGATGGTCCTTCAAATCAACAGAGGTGCCGGGGCTGAGGACTTTATTTCTCAGTATCCCATCCTTAAAGAGTATCTAGCAATGGTGGCTCAAGGATCTTCACACTCTGGACATCCTGCTACTCCAAATACGGTTGGCTGGTTACGCCTTGACACTGTTAACGAAGACTATATTCTCATTGATGAAATTCAGAGCGATTTGATTAACGGAATCAGTCAGGCCAAACTTATTATTGCCAATGAGAATTACGAATCTTTCCTAGATGCCTATACTCATAACCCTCATATTCTTCAGAAGATTCAGGAAAGTGGATTAGACCCTCGCAATTATGCTGGGATGAGAAATAACTTCATTCAAAAGGGTTTTACACTAGAGACCTTGGATCAAATTAAAGCTCAGCTAACTGAACTATTCAAGGATTGGGCTGAGGTTGGTATTGCTACGGTTTTGAAGTATGCTCGTAGAAAAGGAATCAAGACTGTTTTGATTCATTCTGAGGACACATTGATGCAGCGTGACCCCGATCTAAGTAGAGAAAAGGCCAAGATGATGTATACGAATTTGGCTAAAGGTTTCGGGTTCAAAGAAGAAGTCATTGAGACCGAAGAAATAAATGGTAAGTTCCTCGCTAGAACTGCCAGATTAAAGAGTAATAAATAATGTATGCGGGTGTAGCTCAACGGTAGAGCAATTGGCTTCCACCCAATAGACGAGGGATCATCCCCCTTCACCCGCTCCAGTTAATTCTTAAACTCCGCTCCATAAATAGACTCTCTAATTCTTATTTATAGGAGTTAAAATGAAAATATGTGAAGTATGTGGTAACCAGTATGAAACAAGGTCTAAGAGATTTTGCTCAAGAAATTGTATGTGGAAGGCGCGACCTTCTGTTTTACCAAAACCCATAGAAGCTATTTGTGTTTCTTGTGGCGAAGTTAGGATAGTAAGGTTAGCAAGTGGTAGGAAGGCGGCTCCAAATTGTTCTTCCTGTGCTTCTGATAAGCATTCTGGCTCAGGTAGCCCAGTTTGGAAAGGTGGGCATAAACACTGGTCCCCAGGCAGATACGGTAAGGATAAAGACAACCTTTCTTGGTGCGTTCAAAGAAAACTGGCTTGGGAAAGAGATAACTATGAATGTCAACACTGTCATGAAAAGAAAAGTAGAAAGCCAGATGTTCATCATATTGAACCTTGGATGAATTCTAACTCTCATGCTCTTGAGAACCTTATTTGTTTATGCCAAAGTTGTCATTTAAAAGAAGAAGCAAAAGTTCATGAGGTTTGGGGAGGCCAGCTAGTGTCCAAACCAGAAAGAACAGAGAACAAAATCTCTCGAATACCATGTAGTTGTGGAGCTACAAAACTACAGTTACTTGGGATTCGTAAACTTTGTTGGAAATGCTGGTTACCAATAGTACAAGAAATGAAGAAGACGAAAACCATACCAGAATTAGCTAAAGAGCTTGAAATAACCTACTCCACTGTAAATTTTATTCTACACTCTAATTCGTGGAAGAGGAAAAAAGAGAAAAGCCAAAAAGTAGTTCTTTTTCAATTTAGACACTTTCAGCAACCCAATCTTGAGGGAGAAATCCCCCACCGCAGAAGTTTGGCCGAACTTCATTAAAAATACGAAGCCAAAGGTGTCTAGTTTTTATCATGGAAGATCGGTAAAGTTGGAGCGTTACACCATCCTGCTAAGGTGGGGCCGTAAAAGGTCAAAGGGTTCAAATCCCTTATCTTCCGCCAGTTTTTAATGCCGCATTAGCTCAATGGTAGAGCCCTGGCTTTGTAACCCAGAGACACTCAGTTCGATTCTGATATGCGGCTCCAACTGAAAAGACCCTGAGGAAAACATAAGCTCAAAGTGGAAGCGAAGTTGTGTTGACCCGAGCGACTGAAGTAAGAGTCGGGTCCATATAATCGGAACTTGAGATAGGCGATCTCAAGTTCCCCAGCCGTGGGCCGTAACTCAATCTGGCAGAGTGCCTGACTGTGACTCAGGTGATGGGGATTCAAATTCCCCCGGTCCAACCAATAACTCGTAAAATAGCTAATTCTGAATAACGGCTCCAAAAACAAACTTTCTTAGTATTATATAGGGGAGTTTAAGTGAAAATTTGTGAAAAATGTGGTAAAACACATGAAACTAGGTCCAAGCGATTTTGCTCAAGAAAGTGTATGTGGAATGCTCGTCCCTCTAAGAAAACTAAACTAGTTGAGGTGATTTGCCCTATTTGTGGGGAATTAAGAATATTGAAACTTCAAAATGAAATGAAACCACCCTCTAATAGATGTTTTACCTGCTTCTCCAATGAATCAGTAGGCTCTCATCATCCTCGTTGGAGAGGTGGCCATAGACACTGGTCTCCTGGCCGTTATGGGAAGGATAAAAACGGGCTTTCTTGGAAAATCCAAAGAAAGTTAGCCTGGGAGCGAGATAACTTTGAATGCCAACATTGTCATGAAAAGAAAACCAGAAAACCAGATGTTCACCACATTAACCCTTGGATGAACTCTCAATCTCATGCGTTGGACAACTTGATTTGCTTATGCCAAAGTTGTCACCTTAAAGAAGAGGCCAAGGTCCAGGAAGTATGGGGAGGGCAGTTAATAGAAAAAACACAGATGATTAAAAAAGATAAAAAACCTCGTTGTTCATGTGGGCACGGCTGGTTATTGGGAAATAAAGGGTTATGTATGGCTTGCTGGAAACCCATTCTAATTGAAGAAGCAAAAAATAGTTCAATAAGGGGGATAGCTTTAAAATTTGAATTATCTTATCATACAGTTGAAAAACTACTGAGAAAGACAAAGCCACACTAGCTCATTTGGTAGAGTGCCTGTTTCGTAATCAGGAAGTGACCCGTTCAAACCGGGTGTGTGGCTCCATAAAACTGACTTTCTGTTTCTATCTAGAGAGGCCCTTTGCCACTCAAAAGGAACAATCATGTTTTTATTTTTTCTTGGACTCGTAGTCGGTGCTTTAGCTGGCGGATTCGTAGTCTATAATAATCAAGCCAAGGCTTTGAAGCTTCTTCAGGTGGCTAAGGAAGCCGCTGAAGCTGAGCTAGCTAAGCTAAAGAAGTAAGATTTCCAAAGGGCACTCCCAACTCAGATACTTTATTTCTGAGGCTTAAACTGCGGGTTAAGGCCATAACACTTCTACCAGAGATGTTACGGAGCCTGAACTGGTAGCGTCCATATCGCTCCCCGGAGTGCAGATGTCAGGTTAGCACCCGTGAGGCGTGTTGGGCCAATCCGGGGAATTTATGCGAATATGGCGGAATTGGTAGACGCCCTGGTTTTAGGTACCAGTGCCTTACGGCGTGGGGGTTCGAATCCCTCTACTCGCACCACGCAGGGTTAGTTCAATGGTAGAACGAAGTCTCGACATGGCTTATATAGCAGTTCAATTCTGCTACCTTGCACCAAGTAGTTTTTGCGCTCTAGGGTAGTTCTTACCCTTTGGAGCTAAGCCGACTTTCAAGAGAGCCTGTCGAACACTTGAGGTAGAATTCAAAGCCTCCAACAAATCGTCATCGGACACCTTAACTCTTTTGTTCCTCCCTCTCCAAGTTGGAGTTAGAGAGTGGCAGTTGGGACATAAAGCTTCTAAGTTGCCCCTCAAATTATTCTGGTGGTTGCCATCTTTGTGGTCTATTTCAAGCGTCAAAGGATTACCGAGCCATTCGTTCAAAGAACACCTATTGCATTGTCCTCCCTGCTCTTCGATGACCATTTTCCTTTTACCATCTAACCCTCGCTCTTCCCAGGAGCGGCCATCAATCTTTTTTACCCTAACTACTGGCTTCGTCCTGATGTAAGATTTCGATGGACCCTTTCTCTTCCCATTTAGCACTCCGTTTTCAGCTTGTGATTTCTTAAACTCAGCATATTTCTCTGGTTCAGCCTGTAAAGCCTGGAGCCATCTTTCATAGCCCTCTCTTTTCTTCTGCTTGCTCTCTTCGGAAAATACCCTAGAATTTCTACAACCCACAGAACAGAATCTACCTGAAGCACACTCTTTACCACATTTTTCACAGTTCATCGAACCCTCTAAAAGTTAACCCTACAGGGTAAGTATTCAAAAGTTCATTTATCCGTCCTTTGCCGCACGGTTCAGGCCGTGGTCTTTTAAACCACAGCGTAATTTTACGCACAAGGGGTTCGACTCCCCTAGGACGGACCAAAATAAGGGGTTAAAAAGAAGAAGAGCCACAGGGATAAATAACTTTTAAATACTTAGTATGAAAGTGTTTTATATCTAGTATAATAGAGATGAGGGTAAACCAAATGACTTTCTCCAAAGTAAGCTCCACGGTCCTTGCAGCCATGACCCTTTCGTCTAAGACTGCGCTTAAAACTGAGATTTCTGGCCTGAAATACGCCAAGAAGATTCGTCTTGCCTCTGCCCCGGATGCCTCTACTGAGGATTTGGACTACTTTATCTCAATTCGTGAGGATATTTTGAAGTGCAAATAAGAACCTTACCGACTTTTGATAAACAGTTAAAAAAGAACCCAGAATTCCAAGCATTATTCGATAATTTGGCTAAAAAAGTAAAAAAATGCTCTGAACAAGAACTTAGAGATTTGCCTGGAACACATTTAGAACCCGTTAAAACCAATCCTCCTTATCAATCAATACGAGCTTCGGGCTCTTTGAGACCACTCTGTCTGGTAGAAGGAGATACTCTTGTGTTTGTGAGTTTTCCTTCTGGGCACGAAAAATCTTATGGTCAAGGTGGTAAAAAAGGGACATTTGAATTCAAAGCCTCTTTCTTAAAAGCCGCTGATTACGATTATAGCACTTTTCAGGTCCGCTATACCGGTAAAACAGAGAAAGAAGTAGCTAAATTCATCGAAGCTATTGATCTTGGTGATGTTTACAAGGACGATGACATCAAAGGTAAGGAAGATAAAGTCCATACCACTATTTTATACGGTATCAAGGACAAAAACCCAGAGAAATTGCCTGAAGACCTTAAATCCAAGCTCCCTCAGACTATTACTTGGGATGGTATCAGTAAATTCTCTCCAGAAGATGAGGATTATGAAGTTTTAATCATCAAAGCAGTAAAATCACCAGAACTCCAAGCCTTATTCGACTATCTTAATGAGATTTACCCGGATAATGCTAATTCGTTTCCTGATTATGTTCCTCATACTACATTAGCGTATGTTAAAAAGGGAACTGCTGATAAATATATTGAAGCTTATCCTAATAAGTTTAAGCAAGAAGTAAAAGACTTTTATTTCGAATTTGCATTTAATAAAGACAACTGGAAATTTGAAAAATAGAAATGCGGGTATGATGTAGTGGTAGCTTGAAACCTTGCCATGGTTTACGTAGGAGTTCGATTCTCCTTACCCGCTCCAATGAGATAGACCTGAATGACCGAGTAACTACAAGAGCCCCACACTCAATGGAATAAGGCAGGTAGCCTCCTAAGTCCATTCTTGACTTGATCCCTTACGGGGAAGCAAATGAGCAGTTCCGGTGCGATGTTGGCTTCGACACCAACCTAACCGCTGTCAAGAAATACCATATTTGGTGGAGTC
>Ga0214166_1000824_pt1 | contig 14726 bp, 33 predicted proteins | sample TroBogepilimnion_27_FD_153005 | JGI IMG/M metagenome (GOLD analysis project Ga0214166, IMG submission 153005) | Freshwater microbial communities from Trout Bog Lake, WI - Practice 18AUG2009 epilimnion v3 | ecosystem: Environmental > Aquatic > Freshwater > Lake > Epilimnion/Euphotic zone ...
ATCTCTTGATTGTCTATTTAACCAAGCTACTGTAGTTGTGCCCGTGTTAAACTGTCTAGCTGTATCAGTTTGTTTAATACCGTCAATTTGGCTAGGCCCGTCAATCCACTTGCAGGCAAAGCCTATACGTTTAGTCATTTTTTTGCTTTCGTTAGAGTCCATGAACCATTGCCTGCATCTTCCCACAGTAGAGTATCACCTTCTTTCCAGCCCTGTAGATCTAGTAATTCTTGTGGAAGAGGAAGTACGATATCTCCACTACCGTCGTCGGCTTCTTCAACTGTAACGGTCCACTTCGTATTCTGAGTAGTCATAATGTTCCCATGTTTTTGCGTCATAATTCCAATGCCGGGTGTCGTAGATACGGAAACTCACTCCGTATCCAAAAATACCAAAAACTATATCAAACCCTGCGTGATCTTCTCGTATGCTATAGTTGATATCAAAATCAATTAGAGAACCGCTGTAATAACTGTGTTCAAGTTCCCACGCATGATTTTTAAACAGTTTGCCTGAGATACAACCTAACGGTTTGAAATGATCAAACGGTAAACTAATCTGTGCTCGAAGCGAGAAAATCTTCATTCAGTATACTTTCTAACCAAGGTTTACATTCTTCCCAAGTGCGATAGATATGAGCATGGCCACCGGCATTCTCCCATTCTACACAATTACTGGTGCGGTCGTCAATCAAAATATCGCCCGGTTTACAGTGGCGCCATTTGTCGTGACTGAAAGGTCCTAGGAATACAGGAATGCCTGGAAAGTATTTTGCCGCCCAGTTAACCTTGTCCATAGGAGCAAATTGAACAGAATAATCATGTGGTAGTGCTGTTAAGAACGCAAGGCCTTCTGCTCGGCCATCCATTACAGCATCACGACAGTATTGTACTAATTCAATAGCACCTTCTTTCAAAGGTAGGTCGCGGTACATACGTGCCTTGGCCTTGACCTTATCCCAGTCACTATCGGGAATACGCTCGCCGTAATTCCAACTGCGATTTACGATTGCACGGGCAGTACCCATCCAATCTGCTACAACATCATCCATGTCTAAATATATAATCATAATGATATTATAGCAGATATTTTGATAAAGGTCAACCTTCGTATGTAGCGGAATTAGCACCGTGTTCAAAAACTTCTACGCTTTTAACACGAACTGATGGATTGATTGGATAGCGCATGTCACCTGATGCCAGTAATTCTGCCATCTTATCATAGCACATTTTGGCAAACATTTCACAACCCACACCAGGTACAATACGTAGGTCGCATATACCGCTGTCGTTAAACCCGCCGCCAATAGAGTTCAGTTTTTGGAATGTTTCTAAATGGGGATCGTCTTCGGCAATTACTAAAGTATGATCAAACATTGAGTCTGCCCACGCTTTGAATTCTTTGAGTCCACCGAAGTCCATACACCAGTTTTTGTCGTCTAGTGTATCACATTCAAAGATCAGTTTGATACCGATTGAGTATCCATGTAGTGTTGAACAATGGCTGTGTGTGGCACGCCATTGACGGAAACAACAGGATAGACCCCTATCGTTTCCGTAAGTTTTTGTTGAATAGAATTTTGCCATCTCTAGTCTCCTTTATATAAAGTAGCAAGTTTGATGACATGCAGAGTGTTTAAAGTCGGATGAATGCCATGAGAGTCGACTGCTGTGTGTTATAAACTATTATAACACCTTTATTTAATCTTTCCTAGTCTCTTCAAATGATTTTTTTACGTCTTGTTTGATTTCTCTGATATCCTGTACAACTTCGCTCAACAGTTCATATTCTTCTGTTTTGGAGTCTACAAGATGACGGACGATTTTCATTGTCCAAAACCACCATATGGCAGTAATGGTAAAACCGCAACTAACAATTAACCATAGTAGGTGTAAGTTAACCACCTTATCCCATTGTGTAACTATGCCAATGATAACAGTAGTTACAAAGCCGCTGAGGTATAGCCAGCCCTGACGTTCTCGATTGTATGCCTGAATCTTTTCTAGATGTTTTTTTAATTTTGTTTCCATAGTAATCCCCTAAATAAGTGCCTAAACAAGATTGCTCTTGTATTATTACTTATGGTCGATCACTGATGAATTAACTGCCGATTAAACCGAACGGCTTCCATTCACCCGGTGTACCTGATTGAATGCAAACCCAACCGATGTAGCTCATGCTCTTAGGACCATCATTCCAAATGATGTCACCTTTAACATAAGAACCTTCTGTAGGTATATCACTACCTGTAGCAAACAATTTGTTTGCCCAACGGATATTACCTGCAACTTCAAAATCTTCTCTTGGATTTTTAACATTGACGCCGACTTGGCCATAGATGCGTGTGGTAGCAGTTCTATCAGTTTCATTGCTGATAGTAACGTCACCGTTGTATTCTACGCTGATACGTGCTTGGCTGTCTGTGATGATATCTAGACTCTTAGTCTGGATAGCACCGATCTTACCACGGCTATTATCGCCGCCAGTCATAACCAATTCTACGTCATTAACTGAATCGTAAACTGTTAGAACACCGGTACCTGCATCTGTGCCAATGCTTAGGTTTCCTGTTACGCTGTTAAAAAATACGCTCTCACCAAGATTAACATCACCGCTTACAGTTAGATCTTGTAAAACACCAACTTGTTGTAGATTGGATACTGTAACACTACCGCCTAGTGTGCTTTGGCTCAATACAGGCATGCCTGCGATATGATAAGCACGATCTGGTGCTAGATCTAAACTGTCTGTAGCCCAAAAACGACTAGGATCATCTCTCCAAATAAATTGGCGAGCATAATCATTCTGAGGCCAAACAAAACCATGTCCGGCATTTGAGCCAGTTTCGTTGTTTGTGGAAAATTCAAAGAATGGAGCATCATACTTTGTATGAGCAACTAATTCGTTAGTTTGTATTTTAGCGGCGTTTAAAACACCATACACCGTTAGGTTGCTGGACGCAACTACGGTTCCATTTTCTAGGGTTAGGACATCATTTAGTGACATTAGCGTATTCCAATAGTAGATATGCCCTTTTTGGGCTTTACCTACTATTTAGCGGAATACGTTGTAGTTTATTCGTGCTTGTTAATGACTGTGTCAGCAAGACCGAATGCAACAGCTTCTTCAGCACTCAAAAATGTATCAAACTTCATAGTTTCGTACATTTCATCATATGTTTTGCCCGCTGTATTGTGACGCACATACAACTGTGTAAGGCGCTCGTTAATGCGCTGACTTTCTTCAAAAGTGCGTTTAGCGTCCTCAAATTGTAGTTCTTGAACGTGTACGCTACCACCAGTGCCCGGAGTACCCGAACTAACACGATGGATCATAGTGCGTGATTCTGGCAATACATATCGTTTACCTGCCGCCCCAGCTTGTGCTAAGAAACTACCCATTGAACAGGCCTGACCCATAACATAGGTTGCAACATCGCATTTAATAAACTGCATTACATCATAAATGCTAAGTCCTGCTGTAACAAGGCCGCCTGGACTATTGATGTAAAAATTGATGTCTTTATCTGGATCTTCTGACTCTAAAAACAACATCTGTGCTACGATTACATTGGCAGTATTATCGTCTACAGGACCATTTAAGAACACGATACGTTCTTTTAAAAGTCGGCTGTAGATATCATAAGCCCGTTCTCCTGAACTGGTCTTTTCGATTACCATTGGCACTAAGTTCATTCTGTTTCCTTTGCTATTTGTTTGTAACCAGCCCAGCTTGGGTGGATTTTATCTGCTTGTGTACTTGTAATTGGCAACACAACATCTCCGTGTTCCTCAGCTACTTTTTTAACTATACGTTGTATTTCTTCAATACTAACTCCGCTTTTTGGATTATTGCCTACTGGTAATATCCAAAATACACGTTTGCCTTGTACGAGAGCTCGAACATTATTAAGTTCTGCTTCTGTTTTAATATACTTGTGATCATTGGTGCCTAGGCTAATGATCACTGTTTCAGCTAACATGTTTGGCTGACTGTGATACATATTAACCCATTGATAACTGTTAATGCCGCCTTTAGCTACCATTCGGCACTCTTGTTTAAATTGATGTGTTCCTACTGCTATGCTGTCACCTACTATTAAGCAATCTAACATTTTCTAGTTCCTTTTTATCTGCTATGGCATCTATGGCCCTAAATTGAGATTCTAAATCTCTAACATGCGACAATAATTTTTGTCCAGCAATGGCATGATACCAAGCCTCCTGACATAATGATGCAAGTACTTCGTTACGGGTTTTTCGATCCATTTTACTTTTCCTTTTGTAAATCGTACTCTTTAACCATTTTGTATAGAGGATCAAACGGTTCCCCTTTACGTTCTAATATATCCGGACGAGCATCTGCCAACATGCTTAAATAATATTCATCCGGAAAATGTCTTAATACACTATAAGCCTGTTGTCGGATCTCTTTTGGTACCCTGGGAGTTTTTTTAGGATCTAGTAATTCCTCACATAGATCCTTAGCCCACATTATAGCACGATATCTTTCATCGGGCAAGGTCATTCTTCGTATCCTTGTTTGAGATAATCTTCTTCGCTTTCTTCGTAGTCGATACCGCCATGCTCTTTACAAGCAGTTTTAATCCAACCGCCACCTGTTCTTGTGCCCGGCTTACTACAAGTTTCGCAAGTAATAGCTGACATCGATTCTGCCATGCTTACAAGTCCAGCAATATAATCATCCCCACCACGATAATAAAAACGTAGTGTGCCAAACTTTTCTTTAACTTGTTCTAGCACCACCTGGGGCACAACTTCTTCTGTACGATTCTTCCAATCAAGGTGATGTTGGATATTTTGCATCAGACTATTTAAAATAGGAAACCAACCATCACCACAGCTGAATCCCCAACACATAGCTGTTTCAGTCATCGGCTTATTACGATCCGCCATCATCTTTGGAAATGTCTTACATAGATATTCGTCTAGTTCTCTTTTCATACAATCTTCCCTAACCCATTATAAATCAATTGATCTAGCTCTGCTTGATAGTCTTGTCCATTTCTACGTTTGAGCCAGATAGCAGTAAGTAATTCTCGACCATCACCACTGGCTCCGACGGCAAGCCCACGTGTTTCCATTTCTTCTAGGATATCATTATCGTCAAAATCATCCAAGCCAACATCGATTTCAACTTCTTTATAAACTGTAGTGTATCTACTCATTTGATAACCCCATAAAAATCATTTCACGTTCTGTTAGATTAGCGACCGGCTTAAGCCAACCTCTATTATAGCACTGGACAATAATACTTCTATATTGCGCAGGGCACTCTGCATCGATTTCAAATCCTGCACGTTGTGACACAGTGAACTTGTCGTGGATAAGAAAGTTTTTATCCCCGGGTTTAATCGTATGGATCTTACTTTCGTATACGTTAAAATTACTCATCGGCTAATTTGATATTCACAAATACCAGGAAGGCATTAACTGCCGCCCATATCCAATCGCCTCGACCAAAGCAGTCAATAGCCGCTAAGGCACACCAACCTGCTATAAACAATAAGATTTTATTTTGATTACGAAAAAACCAATTCCTCATTTTACGAATTCCTTTAAGTTAGGTGGGACCCAGCCCACAGGTTTCAAAACTTTTCCATCTTCACGTTTACGAACCTTGCCTGTTTCTTTATCGATCTTAGCAAAGTTTGTACTCATAACTTCTTTCCAAGCACCTTCTCCATCAGCACCTAAAGAATGTACGGCTCCGATAGTTACGACTAAAATATCAATTAGTGCATCTAATGTTTCTACATGATCGTTATTGTTGATAGCAACATTGAGTTCTTTGAATTCTTCATCAATCAACGAAACATAAAGTTTAAATTGATCTACGTTAAATCCTTCGACTGTTTGGTCGCAGGCCCGCATAAATTTTTCTTGATCACGAAACGGATTCATATATTTCCTCTTCTAAATAACGTTTTAATTCTTTGTCAGTTGGTTGTACAGAGTAGTTCTGTTTGAAGAATATTTCATAACTATCGCTACCGTATTTTCCGATGCCATATAACATTGTAGCATCATTTCCGTCCCAAGTCAAAAAGTCTTGACTCATTCCCATCAATCTTTGATAGCGAACATTCATCATGCCCAAAGGCTCAATGATACTTTTGACAAACTCTTCATCGGCATTTAACAGGGCATAAGGCGTTGGGAACCAATAAAGGAACTCCGGCAATACACTTTTGACAGGCTTGCGCCCAGTTTGATTTAGCATGATGACCCCAACCATGTGTTGCCACGGGCCATCGATTTGCTGTTGAACCATTAGATCATCACGCAGATTCTCAAATAACTTCATCTTCTATGCTTTCGACTCTGCTAGATTCCATTGCGGCTTCTAGCATCATTATTAGTTTTGAAACTCCTGCATCGGTCATAGTAAGTGTAGTATAACCCATACTAAGGGTTACTTTACCATCTTCAGTTTTTCCAACGCTGTACACAGGACCTTTTGGTTGAGAGTTAGGAACCTCAATCGGTTTGATCTCCGGATTACTATATTCTGCTTCTTTACTTTTAAACCAGCCCATCATGATTTTCCTTCCATTCTTTAGCACGTTGTTTAGCCGCTTCTGGATCACGTTCAAATTCATCGATATAATTTTTAAGCATCTTGTTCATCCAATCGTTGAATGTCATGTTCTCAGCATGTGCGGCTTTGAACGCAAACATCAACAAATCATCTGGCAAATCTAGAGGCATGCTTATATCAGTGGAATATTCTTCACCTGCTTTAATGGCAAGACATTTTTGAATGAAATCGTCATCGACTTCTAAATCAACGTACTCAACATCATCCCATGCTTCATTTAAATTAACTAAATGGCGTTTGGCTTCTTTGGCATACTTCTCACGCTTGTTTTCGGCTATCAAACGATAGGCACGGTCGTTGGTATAGTCGCATACTGTGACTTCATAGATCTTTTGGGTCTTGGTGCTAAACACAATATTGAAACTATACCCACCTTTGTCGTGGAGTCCGTTCCAACTAGACAGTTGATAGGCATTGGGGCCATAGCAACTCCAAGTATAATCACTACCTTCAGTGATCTTGTAATCGACCAGTTCCATCCATTCTTTAAGTGTTATCATTTTTGTACCTTTCTACATTGAGCTTTCTGCATTGTTCTTTGATTTCCGGGGGATAGTCAGGACTTATTTCTGCTATGCTACAATTATACACTACTTCGCCGTGCCTGGGCAAGGTGAAATAGCTCAAACTGTATCCTATTGATAAACTAACTAATACAATTAATACTTGTCTCATGCTATTCACACATTATAAAAATTGTGGCAAAAAAGATAGCCCAGAACAAGTGTCCTGTGGCTACTAAGAATAGTGGAAATATCCAATGCATTATTTGATACCAAAGAATTGTTTAATAAGGATAGCGGCACCACCACTGGTAGTTTGAGTGGCATTGCCTGCCTCGCAGATATCTATACATTTTTGTGCAGTAGATGTTACGAGTTTCTCCACAAGCTCATTTGGCAGGCTATATCTTACACCATTAGCCCCTTCAGTAAGGCTCGCTTCTTCGTAAAGTTCTTGTATATTTTCATTCATAATATATTCCTAAGGACAAATTTTAACAATATCTTCGGCACTCCGACCTGCTTTGGCTAACTCTAATCTACAACTATCACGCTGATGTGATGATAAACCTGCGCCAACAAACATCAGCACAATAACAGCAAAGAGTCCGATTCCTAACCATTTTTCAAATTGACCAATCATTTAAACACCTTCAATATCATAATGTCTGCGTTAATACGACCATTTAAAGGCACCTCAGTAGCTTTGATGTTTTTGACCCAAGTCTCAATACGCTTCTGTGTGTTTTGCTCTTTAAACTCTCGCAACTGTACTTCTGGTTTACGCAGAGTCTTCTGCGTACTCTTGTCAGTAAAGTTACCAATAGTAGTACCTTTAACTGTCAATCCGTTGCTGTTAAGGCTGGTATAGATACCAATCTTACGTGTCTTGGTGTTGTAAACAACAGCGCCTTGGGCACCAATCAACTGTGCTGGTGGCACAGAAGTAAGTCCTAACTTGTCGTCACTGGCTTTGAATTTAAGTTTAGCAACCAACTTGTCTGCTGGCACTTGTTTCTTAGCACGTGGCTTCTTGTTAAGTTTAGCCTCAGCCGCAATCTGATCACATGCTGTCATAATGCTGTCGTAAAACTCGATCAGTTTCTTAACGTTCTTTCGACTAACATGACTGTAACCTTCACGCAACTGCTCGTCTGCATTACCGCTGGCAAGCTCTAACAGCTCGTCATGTCCTGACTTAAAGTAAGCCTTGATAAAGCGACTGTGAGCGGCCTTGGCACCCTTGCCACGCAATAGGTTAGCCATCTTAAATGCTTTTGGATCAAACGCATCTGGGTCAGTAATCCAAGAATCAATAGCATAGTCAATTTCTTCGCTCATGTCACCTGCGGCTTCTTTCAAACGATCCTGGATAGTAACCACAGGAGCCGCGGCCTTGACTTCCTTAACTGCTACTTCTTCTTCAATGTCATTCTTGCCTGCGTCGACTACTTCTTTAATACTTTTCTTAAGGTACTCAGAAAAGCTACGACCCTTGTTCCATTCTGGATGATTGTCTGGCATACCTTTGATAAGGCAAGCGGCAATCGCACCCATTGTAGCATTACAGCGCCAGTCTTTGGTTTTCTTGAATTCTGCGATCTCTGCTTTAGACATTCCAGCACGACCCATCCAATCAATAACCTTTGGCTTCAAATCTTTAGCAGAAGTTTCTAATCGATACCATTTCATGGCATCGCGGTATTTGGCACCAAACTGTTCACCTGTAAGACCATCAATGTCGTCCCATTTTGGACTCAAATCTTTGCCGCGATTTTGACGAATTGCGATACTTGCCTGTTTAAGTTTTGTTGCCATTTGCACTCCTTAGTGTTCAATATGTATATATTATACAGTCTTTATTTGGTTTTGTCAAGCGCCATCATCGGGCCATTCTGAAGGAATCCAGCCCAATTTTTGGAAGTCTGCTCGGATTTCTTCAGTAACTGTACCTTCTGAAACGTATTTGGTACGGACTTGCCAATTCTCGAAAGTTTCACTACCGGTTGGTTCGTAGCTGGCATTTAACCCGCCCATTCCAGAACAGTACCAATCAATATAGTCGCCCTTTTGTAGCATATCTGCCACAATTCCTCCGGCATGACGCCATGAGCATGACCAGTATTCGTCTTTTAGGATTGGAAAGACATCTAGACGTTGCCAGCGCATATTACACATGGCGGCATAGATATTTTGGGCATAATCCTCACGAGTGCGGGCCTTTTCCAAAATCCATTCACAAGTACGCAGATCGTACTCTAAATCATTTTCTGGACGATTTTCATATTCGGACTCATTAGCCCAAGTATTGTACATTTCAACGATAGAAGGATCGGGCTCTTTGCCTTGTTCTTTACATCGTTTGATATAACCGTCTCGTTGAAAGGTGTGGCGTTCAGGACTTTTGCTTATGGAATTCTCGGACATCTGCACATGCTTTCTTTAGGGTTTCTGCATAGTTAAGAGCTTGCTGTTCACTCATAATAAGATCGGCTTCAAACTTAATGTAACCTTTAGTTAGCAATGTCCACATCTTTTGCCAACGATTCCATTTCCACCATTGTGTTTTTTGTTGAGTGTAGATAGTTACACTAACACCGTAGTCTTCTTCGGCTTCTACCCAAACTTCGTGTGAGTGATTACAGTCACCGCATTCGCACACAACCTGATAGAGTTTAGCGCCACCATAGTCTTTACGAAGCAGGATACCTTCTGCTGGGACTTGTGATGTCATTGTAGTGTTCTTCCTTTGTTAGGATCCTCTTCATCGCTACGCATTAATGTTTCGATTATAGCCTTAGCCCATTCAGGATCTTCCTCCATTAGCTCTTCGATATCTACTCGTTGACTCTTTTCGAGCATCTCTCCGCTCTCGGCCATGCGAGTAATTTCGGCAACCAATTCGTCAAGCTCTTCCTGGGTGCCATCAAAATTATCAAATGCGCCTGGAGCAAATTCAATTTTAATTTTTTTAGTCATAAATCTCTTTCAATTATAGTATGAAACTTTTTCGTAAACTTCCATTCTGGTCCGGCCAGTACTCCTTTTTCAGGAATAATAAACATGTGATTTGGAAACCTAGCTTTGACATGATTAATTAATTCATCTTCGGATTTGCCTTGCCCTAGGAACACATCAGTATCTTTATCAAACCAATAGTATATAGGCCCGTTGTTTTCAATTTTAACTTCATGCACTATATCATTTAACACTTCTTTTATCGAATCTCTAATTTTAGCATCGAGAAAATATGCAGTTATACTCTTTGCCAAAGAATAAAAAAACAACGCCATGACAGCATATACTATCAAATCGGTATAAGATTCCATTACTTTCTCCAATCAAATGGACATTTCTTTTTCTTCAACCACTTTCGGTTTTTGATCCAATCGTGGGCCATATCATACAACTTGTCCAAACTTAGTTTGGAAATGTAGTTTTTCAAAACAACCATTCCATACATAGTCTTTAGTATTTCTTCAGTTTGATCAATCCTTTCTAGTTCAACCTTACGACCTTTTGGATCTATAAAGCGAACGTAAAACAAAGGATCACCACGCTTGAACTCTAACGGCTTACTAGGATCTAGTATTTCAAATGTAAAGTCTAACGGTCTTACCCAACGATGTATGTTGTATGTGCCAGGAATCACTCGTATGTTCCGTAGTGTTTCACTATCATGCATCATAGCAGGTAATGATTCAATAATGATATCTTCATCTGCTACAAACACCATCTTAGGCCCTAGCGTACAGATTGGGCGATCCGGATTTACAAAATCATTAGGTCTTCTGATAACCCACTCATTATAAAACTTTTGATCAAATCTGTCAATACTAAATGTCTTAGCACTTACCTTAGGAGTGAGTACAAAGTCAATAGGCGAACGGACAAGATAGGTATTTTTAAAATATCCCTGGATAGCAGGACATGGAAGGATATCGCTACCCTCTCTATCTCCTGCAATGGACTTGTAAGCCAACTCTGGTGGCTGTACTGCTACATTCTGCCATTCACTAAAGTAACCAAAACTTTCGCTAGGTTTACCCTCGTTATGTACAAATGGAAACCAACCTACCTTAACTGTCATGTCCACAGTCCTTGACGAACTTTAATTAACCGAATCATCATTTGTTCATCTTCTTTTTCATAGGCCTTTTCAATCTTATGAAGTTCATCAAGCGCCATTTTGGAAGCTTTCTTAAGTTCAGGAGTTTTATCTCCTCCAAACCTCAAACGTCCACCATTTTGTAAACGGCTAAGTTCACAGTAGGCAGTCCAACCGCTTGCTTCATAAGGATCTGGGCGATTGCGATAAGTCTGAGTCCACCAAGTGTAAAGCTCTTTGATTTCTTTTGCGGCCTTGGCTTGATGTGTAGGCTCAGCTAGATGTTTCTTATCATCTTCCAAAAACTCTGCATTAGTAAGACCAGCGGCCCAATCCAAGTAAGCGAGGCCTGCTTCTGGGCACCGCCAAGTGCGCCAACGTAACCAGCCACTACGATACCAAGGAACATTGTATTTCTTCTGTTCCTCTGGGTTCCACATCACATAGTGCCACGCCTGTTCGACTTCAACAAAGTTAACAAGTTCGTTAAAAAGACAAGGGAGAAACCGATTACCAACGTCACTCCAACTGCCAGGGCGGATATCACGAGGGTGGGCAGTAAGAGCATGGCTCTTAGAAATGAAACGATTGTTGATGTAATATCTGATGTCATTTAGTCGATCCGGTATAAAAAGAAAGAAGCCTTGAATGTTATCAAGTAGTTCTTCCGCAATCCAATAGCGCACTGGGTTGTACTGCTCGGCTTCAGTTCGCCAGCTATCCCAACCTTCGCTGGTAGCTGAACTAGGTTTTGGAGTTCCGCGAACCCAATCTGCAAATTTTGTGCATGACCAATAGTTTCTCATTTGTGTCTAATCCTTAAAAGCATTTCGTGATAAAGTCTAAACGTATTTTCTGCATCGTCTAGCGCATCGTGTTTACGCCCTTTAAAATTCATATTGTACTTAGTCATCACTTTGCTCAAGCCGCCTTGAACAGGTAATCCACGAGCAATACATTCGCTCACGTACAATGTCTTAGCATCAATCCATCTACGTCCGAAACAAAAACTATCGTATTTTTCTAGACCTAGCTGATTGAAAATCTCTTCGCTGTCGCCTCCGCCCCAAGTAAGAGGATTTATAAAGGTCGAATGCCTTTGATGGAAATCGCTCAACTGTGCGTATGCTTCTTCTAGTGTAACACCTTTTTCATCGATATCCTTCTGACTAATGCCAGTTAGTTCGATAATGAAATCGTTGAGCTTTTCTTTGGGATCTACGTAGATACGTAGGCGCTGGCTTATCTCTCCTGTATCGGTATCGCCTATTACAGCACCAATTTGGATAATTTTGCCAGACGGTTGATTTAGTTCAAGGTCCAGAGCTGTTAATTTCATAATACTATTATAACAGATCTATTTGGTTTTGTCAACTATAAAGGAACTCTTTTTTGGGCGGAATCGCCAAAACGTAAGTAGTATTCTGTAATTTTGGATCCTTCAAATACTGCGGATATCATGTACTTGTGTCCATATGTTGCTGGATCTAAATATCTGTTCCATTTTGGACTATCTGGAACTGCGTTTTCCATAACCCATTTTCCGTGATCTGTTTGTTGCCATTTATAAATTGGCTCAGCTACCATCAAGTCTGGGTCTTCTACATCGCCCATTTTAATAGTATGTACTATAATTTGTTTAGATTCTATGACCATGTTATTATGAATGCGGTAGCGATTTCTTCCTCCATCACCACTCCTATATGGTCGTATGCCATAGTAGTCGAGGGAGGGTAGGATTTCCTGTCCGAATACATCAAACATGGGAACCCCTTTGCCGATAGCCATCCGCTTAGTTCACTTTCCCAATAAGGTTCTCTTTTATAATATCCATCGTATGCTTCTGCGTGATATCCATTTTCTTCTTTGAATGCGTTCAAGATATTGTTAAACAATTGATTGCCTAAACCTTCTTGATTAAAATTTATGCGTACTCGGCCCATCGTAATGCAAATAGTGTAGCGTCTTGACGCAAGTCAAATGTAAACAGATAAATGTCCCAATCATTGGGCAACAGATCCATTTTCCAACTTTTAGTTTGAAACTGGTCAACACACCAGACCGCGGCCTTGTGTGCATTATTATGCCCTTTAATCTTGAATTGGATCTGGGAGATCATCTTCTATGAAATCTGGGTTTAGTTCAATGTCCGGCAATCGCATACCTGTACGCATCAATACCTTTTGTTCAGCATGACGATTCATTAACATTTCACGGAAAGATCCAATCGGGCCTTTTTCATCTTGGCTCATGCTTTGCCAGCTACGAACTTCAAGTAAATCCTCGATGCCGTTAGATATCGCAATAACATATTGGGTATCTGAATATCCTTCGATATCCATAATGTGTACAACAGTACCTTCTGTTAGACGATTGTAACCCGGCCCGGTAGTAACACCGTATACCCAGGCGCTGTCACCTATTTTATATTCTTTTTTTACACTACGGTTAGCCATACTAATCCAATATATGTTAATTGGTGTGCCATTTGATCAGCACCCAACCATGCCCAGAACTTAGGGTTTTCAATAGTATACCCGTATTTCTTGTTGATGTTCATCTTAGCCCAATCGATATGATAGTGTAGTACTAAATCAATGAAACCGATAACGAGCGAGAAAAACCAATAGTCTAAGCCAAAGACTAAAGAAGATACAAATACAGTACCAATGCCATGCTTGATACTATGCCACATACCTGCATAATTTAAATAGATACCTTTGCCTGCTACCTCTTCCTCTGTTTGATTTACAAAGTCTATGTACCAGTGTTTGATCTGTAGTAAGATCAAAAATGCAAAAACATAATTATTCATCTTCGGCTTTCTCTAAAACAACTTTGCCTTCAAGTAGGTCCTTGACAAATCTCAACGCTTTACGGTTAGTATCAAAGATATACTCGGCATCTTCTTCGTCAGTGCGTAGTGCGACGATTACACCATTTTTTACTTTACGTAATTCAATTGAATCAAAATTGTCCATAGGACCTCTCTTTATTGTGGAACTGACAAATTATAATTAAAGTGGAAGATACCGATGTGAGCAATTTCTCTGCTCAACTCGTGATCGACCCAGACTTCAAAGCCAGCCTGTTTGGCTTTATTACAGAAATAGATATCCTCACCAATTTCAAGATTAATTTCTGGAACATAATCTTGTAGGTAATGTGGCTGTGGAATCTTCTCGTAAACTGAACGATGAACTAACATCATACCATGTGGTAGAACATCTACTTGTTGCATTGGGGGACTATTGTCATCTGTAACCAATTCTGTAAAGTTACCAGCACTTCCCATCATACCAGTAAAGCCTGGATTTGGGAAACGACGTCTACGATAGTTTGCGCCTACCAAATGAACACCACGCTTCAATAATTTGATAGGTGCATCGATTGGGAACTTCATATCTGAGTCAACCCACCAAGCATAATCAAAATCACTCTTTAGGAAAATGTCAGTTAGGTTACGTCTAGCGATAGTAATAACTGATCCAATG
>Ga0214166_1000827_pt1 | contig 14687 bp, 3 predicted proteins | sample TroBogepilimnion_27_FD_153005 | JGI IMG/M metagenome (GOLD analysis project Ga0214166, IMG submission 153005) | Freshwater microbial communities from Trout Bog Lake, WI - Practice 18AUG2009 epilimnion v3 | ecosystem: Environmental > Aquatic > Freshwater > Lake > Epilimnion/Euphotic zone ...
ATTAAGTTAAAAGAAGAAGCTATTGCTAAGGTGTTAGCTGAGACTATCATTCAAAAGAATGAAGGTAAAACAGAAATACCTGAAAATCTTGCTAAGGTGGAAAGTTGGTGGCAGAAAATTATTAATGCTATCAAAAACTTATTTGTTAAATCTGGAATGGACCAAGCAGCTATTAAAGTGATGTCTGGAGAAGCTATTGGTACAGCTCAAGATATTAGAGCTGAACAGGGAGATGTTTATTTACAGAAACGTTCTCAAGATGAAACATATAATAAGCTTATAGAAACCGCTAATAAAATAGAAAAAAGAGATGATGGATATTATGTAGATGGTAAAAAAGTTCCTACACGTGTTACAGAACTTGTAAAAGGTTGGAATAAGGGTTTAATGGATGCTAACCAGCTTAATAAATCTGAATACAAAGAATTAGTTGATGAAGATAAAGCTGCTAAAGGTACAGCTGGTCATGCTGATATTGAACATGCTCTTAGTATATTTGTAGATGGAGATGGTAATTTAAGAGATGAAGCATTAGATGATTCTGATTATACATCTCAATTAAATCCTAATAATAGAGATTTCTATGAAACCTTGAGAGATAATCTTCAACAAAGATTGAATACATTTCCTGCAGGAACTAAATTTATGTCTGAGGTGAAGGTGTATGATCCTAAAAGAGGATTGGCTGGTACAATAGACTTTTTAGCAATTGAACCTAATGGAAAAGTGAATATTCTTGACTGGAAATTTATAGATATAGATATTTCTAAAAACAAAGACTTACCGTGGTATTATGTAAATTCTTGGAGAAATCAAATGAACCAATACAAATTGATTCTTCAAAATGTATATGGTATTGATCCAAAAGACTTTGGTCAGACAAGAATGATTCCTATTAGAGCTAAGTATACATCAATGAATCTTACCACTAAAGAGTTACCTAAACTTGTTAGTGTTGAAATAGGAGATGTAAATGTTAAGAATATTAATCAAGAGTATTTAGTTCCATTAGGCCTTGAAGAAGAAACTACAGGTAATAAAGTGATTGATGGATTATTAAAGAAATTAAATGCTGAATATTCAAGACTTTCTGAAAAAGGTGTCACTCCTTCTGAAAGACTTAGTAAAAATGAGCAATTGAATATTCTATTTAAGAGTATTAGACAATTACAAATGAGAGGTGATGTTGCTCCTTTATTAACTCAAGCTAAGGTATTAAATAGACAACTTGAAAATCTCATACAGAAATATGAAGATAAGTTTAAAGGAAAAGATCCTAAATCTTTCAGTGAGAAAGAATTAAATGAAATGTCTAGTGATATTAATAATGCCGAAAAAACTATAGATATATACACCAATTTAGATAATGAACTTGAATTTTTATTTGATGATAATCTATCTAAAGAAGATGAAAAAGTTCAAAATGATTTAATAACTACAACACGTAGTGCTAGAAAATTAGCAGCCAGATTAAGGTCACTGTCTGATGAATATTATGAAGATATAGTTGCTAAAAGTGTAGATGTAAAAAATTTACTATCTCCTGAGAAAATTATCAAAGGATTAAGTAGATGGTTTAGTACCACTTCTACATTTCAACTTAAAGCATTACAGGTTTTATATAATAAAGCTAATAAAGCTTTTGCTTTTGCAGGATTTGATACATTAGATGAAAATAGAAAGCTCGAAGATATGAGAGCTAAATATACTAAATGGGCTGATGGAAAAGGTTTATCTGTTAAAAACTATTTTGATTTAATAAAGAAAAAAGATAGTAATCAACTTATTGATCAATACAATCCTGATTTTTATTCTACATTAAAAGAAAAGATTAATGATAAAGATGTAAAATGGATTAAAGATAATATAGATGTTGATGCTTATAAGAAATCTCTTGATGAAAAAATAGTTGAAGAAACAGAAAGAATTGAAGGTAAGATGGCTCTTAGAGTGGGTACAGATATAGAAAATTTAAAAGCTGAAGCAGATGAGATTTCTCAAATGAAAAGAAGTTATGATATTTCTACTGATAAAGGTACTGGATGGTTGCAATATAATTTAATAAATAAGTTTCCTAAATCTAATTGGGAATCTGCACAATGGAAAGAATTGCATAAAAAGGATGCAAATGGTAAATATGTAAATGAACCAGCTGTTGATTTCTATAACTACATCAAAGAAAAGAATGAAGAATATGCTGATCTTGGATATATAAGTAAATGGGAAGCTAGAACATTCTTACCATTTGTTAGAAAAGGATTAATGGAGAAACTTATATTTGGTGGTAAAATATCTTTAGGAGAACAATTTCTTAGAAGTATATCTGTTGATGAGGGCGAAATAGGATTTGGAAAAATTGATCCTCTTACAGGTAAACCTATTAATAATATTCCTAAATATTTTACTAAGGAAATTGAAGGAGAAGTTAGTACAGATTTATTTAGAACAATGGCTTTGTACAATGAAATGGCCATTAAATATAAATATATAAGTGAGATTGAAGAGCAAATACAAGGACTTATTAATACAGAAAGAAATAAAAAAGCTATTGCTACATCTGTATTTGGTAAAACTGAATATAAAAATGGTGAATTACAATATACACCAAATAATGATGAAAACACTAAGCTTGTAGAGGACATGATGAAAGGTATCATCTATGGCCAAAAGTATTTAACTAGTGATACATTTGATCAGTTATTAGGTAAATTTGGAAATTTTGGAGAGAAAATAAATAAGAAAATTGGTCTTAAACTATTTCCAGAAAACTTAAATGGTAGAGTGATCAGCTTTAATAAGGTGATTCAGAATCTCAATTTGAATTATCAAATGAAATCATTAGGACTTAATTTAGGATCTGCAGCTTCAAACTATTTTGGTGGTAATGCTCAATCTATTATTAACTCTGGTAAATATTTTACCAAAATAGACTATGCTTCTACACAAGCTTGGTTATTGTCTGGTAAAATGATTGGTGGTGATAAAGAAAAATACATTGCAGCATTAGAATACTTTCTACCTCTTACAGAAAACTATAATAAAGAAATAGCTAAATCACTCACTGTTGGTAAACTTAGTCAAGAAAAGATTCAAGATTTCTTAATGATTTTAATGAGACATTCTGATCTTGCTGTCCAGTCATGCAATTTCTATAGCTTCTTAAAGAACTCTATTGTACAAGATGGAGAAGTGGTAAATGCTAGAGAATATTTGAGAAGTACAGATGAATATAAAGATATGTTTGCTGGCACCTCAGAAGATAGAAAAGCTAGAGAAAAGAAATTTGAAGAAGATGTTAAAAAGATTGTAGATGAAAAAGGAGTGATGAAACTATCTAAAATAGAAGATGGTAAACTTGTTATTCCTGGGGTAGACAGAAAATCAGATTCTGTAGTTACACTAAGAAAGAATGTAATGTCTCTAACTAAAGATGCATTAGGAGCTGCAACACCTGATGATATACGTCCTATTAGTCAAAATATATATGGATCATCATTTATGATTTTTAAAAACTGGATACCTAGACTTGTAGATGTAAGATTTGGTAACATGAAATACAATTCTGCATCTGATGCATATGAATGGGGTAGAATGCGTATGATATATAGAACATTAACTGATGATGTACTTAGATCACTAGATAGTTTACAAAGTGCTATTAGAGGAAATGATGATAAGTGGGTTGCCCAAATGAAAGATCTTTATGAGAAAAAAGCAGCTGATTATAAGGCTGATACAGGAAAAGATCTTGAAATGTCAGAAAGTGAGTTCATGAATATGGCAAATCAGAATATTAAATCTGCAGCTGTGGATGCATTATTCTTTATAGGTATGTGGTCTTTATATATTGGATTGAAAGTAAATCAACCCAATGCTAAAAAAGAAGATAAACAGGTGGTAAATGCTTATAAATATCTATTAAAAATGGCTGATAAGTTTAAAGATGAGATTACATATTTCTATGATCCAACTAGTTTATCAGGTCTTGTGTCCACTGGTATATTTCCAGCTATGGGAACTATAGACAACTTCAGAAAAATAATTACGAACTTTGGTAAAGAAATGTTCTATTTATATACAGGAGATGAAAAAAAAGCTAAGAAAAACTTCGTACTTAAATATGTAATGAAACAATTCCCTATCACTAGTCAAATAGGATTTTATCTCCCCACTTTATATCCAGATGCATCTAAAGATCTCGGAATACAAGCTCAATCTCAATCAGGATTTAATAGATAGAATAGCTATATTATATTGCTTATTTTTTAATCAGGTATTGAAAATTATACGAAATTACCTATTTTTGTAGCATTAGTGCATGTTGTATCCATATCATGCACTTTGTTGTATATCAATTGGTTACAAATAACAACATTATATTATGAACATCACATGTTCTGCAAATCCTTGTCCAATCATATTAAGTAGCTCTTGTGTATTCTACGAGGGGGCTAATCTTATATATACAGGCATCACTACTAATGACAGCATACAAACTGCATTAGAGAAGATTGATGCTACCTTTGGACGTACTAACTTTGGATATGTATTTCAGAACGGTATCACCAAGCTATCTAGCAATGAAATAGAACTTGGGGGTAGCTTGTTACATAATACATACATTTCAGGACTTTACACCCTACAACTTCAAGGATTTTTAAAAGCTTCAAGATTCATCACTACAGGCGGTACCAGTTCAAGTTTTGTTAAAGGAGATGGTACTCTTGATAGTACAATGTATCAGCCTGTTGGTAATTATATTACAAATTTAATAGGAGATGTTACAGCTTCTGGTCCAGGAAGTGTTACAGCCACATTAGCTACAGTGAATGCAAACACTGGTACATATGGTAGTAGTGTACAGGTTCCTGTAATTAATGTAGATGGTAAAGGTAGAATATTAAGTGTTTCAGCAGAAAATATAGATTTTCCTTCAGGAAGTTTAGATTTTATAGGAGATGTTTCAGGATCTGGAACAACAGGTTCTCCTGTAACACTTACATTGGCTACAGTGAATGGTGATGTATATACAACAAACACTGTATTAAAATTTACTGTAAATGCTAAAGGATTAGTTACATCAGCATCACCTGTTACAGCTTCTGATATAGATGGTATATTAACCTATACACCAGTTCCAAATAGTAGAACTCTTACAATTAATGGTGTTACACAAGATTTATCTGCAGATAGATCTTGGACATTTCCTGTAGGTGGTGTATTACAATATAATGATATTTCTGATTTTCCTTCTACAGGAGATTCTGTACAATTATATGTTGCCACTGATACAAATCTATCTTATTATTGGAATGGAACAAGCTATGTAAATATTAACATTTTTAATCATGATATTGTTGTAAGTTTATCAGGAGGTAAAACTTTAGGTAGATATTTGAATGGTGATACAATTCCAGCTGCTGGAAAAACTGCTGAGCAAGTGTTAAATTTAATTGCTCAAGAACCAATAGCTCCTACAGTGACATTATCTTCTCCAACAACAATACAGTTTAATCAAATATATGCTAATGGTGGAGCTACAATTGTTTTAGATTTTAGCTACATAATTAATTCTTTGGGAGCAAGTGTTTCTACAGTGTCATTAGATTGGAGTAGGGATGATAGTACATGGACTACACTTTCTACTAATACATCCATCACTACATTTAATCATAATGTAACAGATACACAGTTTAATACAACTCCTTTTTATTACAGATACATTGTAACAGATACACAGGGAGCAACTAACACTGCTACATATAATGTAACTCCTACAGCATACGTAGCTCCTTCTACAACATTAACACAAGTGGCATCTAGTTTAAATGGTCCACAAACTAACACTTTAAGAGAGATAGGAAACATTTCCACTTATTTAACTAGTAGTAATGTTACAAGGAATTCAACATATGTTAACTTAATAAGTTATCAAGTTCAATATAACACAGGTTCTGGATGGAATAATTTAGTTGGTGCTTCTGGAAGTCTACCTTCTGCAGGTGGTTCTCCAATATCACCATATACAGATGGTTCTTTATCCACGTCTATAAGTAGTGTTCAATACAGAATACAGATTGTAGATCAATATTCATCTTCCACTTACTATTATTCATCCACTGTTACATTTTTATTCTTATATTTATATGGATATAGCACAACAAACGGTCTTCTTTCTGACAGTCAGATTTATGGCTTAGGAAATGGAAGTTTACAAAATACAGTGACAAGAACATTATATCCTGTAACAGCTCCTGTAGGAAACTGGACATACATAGCTATTCTACATTCTATAGGAACTATATCTAACATTATACAAGATGGTGCTACTCCTGTATATGGTGCATTTAATAATGCTCCTTATGCATCAAGTGTCACTGTAACAAATCAATATGGGGTGCAAGGACTATATGATTTATATAAATCAAATGCATCAAATGCATTTACAAACAATTCATTAGCAATCACTTAATTATAAAACATGGCATTAAAATATCCTGATATATTTGAAGCAAACAATCCTCTTAATGCACAGATGGATAGTAATTTTGTGCGTGGTGGAGGAAGAGTGGTTAGTGATCTCACTGCATTGTATGCATTAGCTCCATATGTAGATCAGTTGAAGCAAAATGTTACAAAGGTGTATGTTACATCTATGGGAAATGATTATGTTCTCACTGATATTTCAAATGTTGGAAACTCTTCTGGATGGACTATTTACAATCCATCTGGAGCTATTGTTTCACTCACCACTTCAGGATCTTCTGGAAGTGCATCTTTGATTGGAACAAATTTAAATGTTCCTACATATACATTAGCAGGACTTGGTGGTATAACATCATCATTTATTTCAGCCACTTCTCCTATTTTCTATAATTCATCAACAGGAGTGATAAGCTCACAAGCAGCCACTAGCTCTCAAAATGGTTATTTAACTTCAACAGATTGGACTACATTCAATAGTAAACAATCAGCTTTATCAGGAAGTGGTATAGTGAGTTCTGCATCAGGAATTATTTCTTATATATCTGGAACATCTTCTCAATTTGTTAAAGCAGATGGAAGTTTAGATAGTAACACTTATTTAACAAATATATCATCTATAACAGCTGGTGGAGAGTTGAGTGGTACCTACCCCAATCCTACATTAGTAAATTCTGCTGTAACAGGAAAAGTTTTAACAGGATTGAATTTAACAGCAGGAGGTACAATAGTAGCCACTGATAGTATTCTTTCAGCTTTTGGTAAAGTGCAGAATCAAATTAGTGCATTATTAGGTGGTGTTACATATCAAGGAACTTGGGATGCATCAACAAACAATCCTACATTAACATCTTCTGTTGGTACAAAAGGATATTATTATATAGTGAGTGTTGCAGGTTCAACCAACTTAAATGGTATAACTGATTGGAAAGTGGGTGACTGGGCTGTTTATGATGGTACTCGCTGGGATAAAGTGAACAATACAGATGCTGTATCAAGTGTAAATGGATTTACAGGTGCTGTCAATCTTACAACAACAAACATTGCAGAAGGAACTAATTTATATTTTACAAATACAAGAGCTCAAAATGCAATCACATTAACTACCACAGGTAGTTCAGGTGCTTCTACTTATTCAAGTGGTACATTAAATATTCCTACTTATACATTGGCGGGGTTAGGTGGTATTACTTTAACTTCTTTAAGTTTTACTGCTGGTTCAGGTGCTTATAATAACACAACAGGTGTAATAACTATACCTACTAATAATAATCAAATTACTAATGGGTCTAATTTTATTACTTTAAGTTCATTAAGTGCAACAAGCCCTATATTTTATGATAATACGACAGGGATAATTAGTTCACAAGCTGCTAGTGGAAGTCAAAATGGGTATCTAACATCAAGTGATTGGACTACATTTAATAATAAACAAAATACTTTAACATTTAGTTTTCCATTAGTAAACACAAGCGGAACTATTTCTATTCCTGCTGCAACTTCTTTGGTAGATGGTTATTTAACATCAACAAATTTTAGTTTATTTTATAATAAGCAATCACAAATAAGTTTAACAACAACAGGTTCTTCAGGTTCTTCAACTTTTATAGGTACTACATTAAATATACCTAATTATACATTAACTGGATTAGGTGGTGTACCTAGTTCAAGACAATTAACTATAAATGGCACTACATATGATTTGTCAGCTGATAGAAGTTGGTCAGTAGGAACTGTTACATCTGTTGGTTTAACAATGCCAGCAGCTTTTACTGTTTCTTCTTCTCCTATTACATCATCAGGTGCAATAGCTGTAACAGGTGCAGGTTCAACTAATCAATACATTCGTGGTGATGGTTCTTTAGCAATCTATAATCCAGGAGCAGGTGGTGGTGGTGCTAGTCAGGTATTCTACTTTAATGGTGGGGTGGCTTCTGGTGTTTCAGGTTATGAGCAAATGAGTACAGCTGCTAACACAGGTGCAAGTGTTGATTTTAGTGTTTCATCAAATGGTTATATAGCATCTTTCTTAACTGACTCAGGAAGTCCTAATCAATTATTAATCCCTGCTGGTAATTGGAATTTTGAGATATATATGCAATCAAGTTCCACAGGGGGTAGCCCTTATTTTTATGTAGAATTATATAAATACAATGGAACTACATTCACCTTAATTGCCTCTAGTTCTGCTAATCCTGAATATATAACAAACGGAACAAATGTTGACTTATACACCACTGCTTTAACAGTGCCTACAACCACCTTGCTTACTAGTGATAGATTAGCTGTGAGAGTTTATGTTGTTCCTGCTGGAAGAACAATTACAATGCACACTCAAGACTCAAACTTGAGTGAGGTGATTACAACCTTTACAACAGGTATTACAGCATTAAATGGACTTATAGCCCAGGTGCAAAACTTTGCTACAGGAACAAGTGGTTCTGATTTTAACATTGCAAGTGTTACAGATACACATACATTCAATCTTCCAACAGCTTCTGCAACAAAAAGAGGTGCATTAAGCTCTGCAGATTGGACAACATTCAATGCTAAGCAAAATGCAATAACACTTACAACAACTGGTAATTCTGGTGCTTCAACATTTTCTTCTAATACATTAAATGTTCCAACATACACATTAGCTGGATTGGGTGGTATTAGTGCTATTACATTAAACACTCCTAGTTCAATTTATAGCACTCCTATAACATTCACTGTAACAGGAACATCAGCTTCTGGAACACTTTCTCTTAATACACAATCAGCCAATACAATATTTGCTGGTCCTTCTACAGGATCTTCAGCCACTCCTACATTTAGAAGTTTAGTGGTGGCAGATCTTCCTACAGGAATTCCTAATGCCAATTTAGCAAATTCAACGATTAGCGGTGTTTCGTTAGGTTCTAACTTAAATAACTTAACATTTAATAATGGTGGTAGCGGTGCTGCATCAGGCACTACTTATAATGGTGGAACAGCACAAACGATTTCTTACAACACTATCGGAGCTGCACCTTCAAGTGGTAGTGGTAATTACATTCAAAATGGTACTTCACAGCAAACATCTGCCAATTTTAATATTGATGGTAATGGAACAATTGGTGGTCAATTACTATTGACAAAAACATCAGGAAAATTATTGTATAATAGCGGAGCTACAACAGGATATTCGTTTTTGCAATTTACTAATACGAGTGGTAATTTAATTCTTGGTATAGAAAGCAGTACAGGTGCGAGTTTATTAGGAAATAGTGCCGCTTATGCCACTGTTTTGGCAAGTGCAAGTAGTAAACTTCAATTAGGTACAGGTAATGTAGTAGCAATAAGTATAGATGGTTCAACACAAGCTGTTACATTAAGTAATTTAACAATAGGTGGAGTTGTATTGACTAATTCGAGTGGTTTATTATCAAGTGCAGCTACTTTAGGTAATTCATATCTTACCAATTCATCAATCACAATCAACGGAAGTGCTGTATCTCTTGGTGGAAGTATAACCGTGTCAGCATCTACTACTAATGCTCTTACTATGAACAATAGTGGGAGTGGTGCAGCAAGTGGAACAACATTTGACGGTTCAACAGCAAGAACAATAAGCTATAATACTATTGGTGCAAGTCCGTTAGCAGGTTCTTCTTCTTTAACAACTGTTGGAACTATAACAAGTGGAACATGGAATGGAACAGCCATTGCAGATAGTTATATAAGTTCTGCGTCAACATGGAATGGAAAGCAAAACGCATACACTAACTTAACATCTATTGGTAGTTTGGCAAATGCAAGCGGAGTGTTAGTAAATAACGGAACAGGAACATTTAGTTATACAACAACACCTACATTGACTGGTACAAACTTTACAGGAGTGCCATATACAGGATTGACAGGCGGGACTGCATCTCAAATTGTAGCAGCAAATGGCAGCGTAATAACAGCAGGTACAAATATTACAATAAGTGGAGGAATAATTAGTAGTACAAATACAGGTGGCACAGTTACAAGCGTTGGCGGTACAGGAACAGTTAGCGGTATAACGTTGACTGGTACGGTTACAACAAGCGGTAATCTTACATTAGGTGGTGCAATATCAGGTCTGACAACAAGTAATTTAAGTGGAACTGCTGGTATAACCAATGGACAATTGGCTAATTCATCAATAACCATAAACGGCAATGCTGTTAGTTTAGGTGGTAGCACAACAGTAACAGGCAATACACCCAACTTATTGACTTTCAACAATAGCGGTACGGGTGCTGCATCGGGAACAACATTTAATGGTGGTGCTGCACAAACAATTTCCTACAATACTATCGGTGCAGTACCTACAACTACAACAGTAGCAGGATTTGCTTTGTCAGGAAATGTAACTTTAGCTACACATTCATTTGATGCTACATTAACAAATAGTTCAGGTGCATCTTCTTATAATGGTTCAGCAGCAAGTACATGGGGAATTAATTTGGCTAATGCCAATACATGGACTGCACCAACAACTTTTACTGTAAGTACATCTACATCTAACAATGCAATTAGAGTAAATGCAACATTGCCTACAAGTATGTCGGGGACAACAATCGGTAGTTATTTCAATAATTCAACATCAAGTAATTCAAGTCAAGCAAATATAGGGTTATATACTTATTATTCAGGTTATTCAGGAAGTTCATCGTCTGTTGGATTTGAAAGTGATTTAAACGGTAGTGGAACAGGTAATGATTTGAAATGGGGAATTGCAATAGTAAATCCACTCGGAAACTTGGGGCTAAATGCTTATTCATACGGTACTAATACAGGTCTTAACTTAGGTGGTAATATGGAAGCAGGTGCGGGAAGTTTAAATATTGGAGTGATGGGCAAAGCTGTACAAGGCAAAAATTCGGCTACAAATATAGGTGTATTAGGAATGGGTAGAAATACAAACACTTCTCCAATACAAATAGGTGGTTATTTTACATTAAGAAATACAGCCCCTACTTACGCATCAGCAGCTTTAATAGCAGACAATGGCGACCAATCAGCACCAATATTTATGGGGAGATTAAATGGTACAGACAGAATTGGGTTTGATGCAAGTGCTAATTTATATATTAAAGGTTCTTCAAGTGGTACAGTAACATTAGCTACTCAATCAGCAGCAGGAACATATACTCTTACCTTACCTAATACAGCAGGAACTAATGGTTATGCTTTAACAACAGATGGGAGTGGTAATTTAAGTTGGAGTGCCATTACTACACCATCATCATCTTTTTATTTAGGCACAACTTCAATCGCTTTAAACCGTTCAAGTGCTTCTCAATCATTAACAGGTATTTCGATTGATGGTAACGCAGGAACGGTTACTAATGGAGTTTATACAACTACATTTAATACATTAGGAGATGCAAGATATTTACAACTTACAGGTGGTACGTTGACAGGAACTACTTATTTAAACAATAACACAGCAGTTAGATTTTATGCATCAGGCAATTCATCTAATGCTTGGGATATGTATGCAGACCCATCGTCTAATACTGTTATTCGTCAATTAGGTTCTGCTTCATGGATATTCAACAATGGCAGTTCCAATGTTTTAACGATTAGTAATTCAGGAAGTTTAACTACTTCTTATTACACTACCGCAGGAGTTCTCACGAACAATTCAAGTGGTGTTATAAGTTCTTCCAACGGTACAGGCTTTTTAAAAATGAGCAGTGGAACAATAAGCTATGATAACAGCACTTACCTTACAACATCATCTGCTGCAAGTACCTATTTACCTTTAAGTGGCGGAACACTTACAGGTGCATTAAGTGGTACAAGTGCTACGTTTACGGGTAATATTCTTGCCAATGGTTCAATTAATTCAACTTTACCGTCAGCATCAGCAGGTGCAAATGCTTCATCTTTTGTGGCTGAAAATGACTATACAACAGGTGTTGTAACAAGTGCATATTTATTTGCAGGTGCAGGAACATCAATAAAAGCATCAATTAGAGCAGCAGTATATGGGGATGGATATATGGACTTTGCTACAAATGACAATTCTGTTAAAATGCGTTTGACTGCGGGCGGTAATTTATTGCTTGGCAGTACATCAGACCATAATGGAGAAAAGTTACAGGTAACAGGTACATCTTATTTTGCAAGTAGTGTAACACAAACATATTCAGGTGATGTTCAAATAATTCAAAATTCAACTTCTTCAGCAGGTGCTTATACATGGTATCAATCAAATGCTTCTAACAGATGGTATGCAGGTTTATCATCAAATGGTAATTGGGAAGTAACAAGATGGACAGGCGGAACATACAATGGAACAACATTGAGTTTTGCTCATTCATCAGGTGCAGCCAATCTTGAAAGCAGCTTAACACTTCAATCAACAGGTTCAACGACTGTTTATTTAAACAATACAACATCATCCACAGGTTTAAATTGGTTTTTTAATTCTCGTTCTGATGGTTATTTTTTAGTTGGTAGAAATGGTATAAGAAATGACATGTATTTTGATAATAGTGGAAATGTAAATTTTGCAGGTACATCAACATTTGCAAGTACACTTCAAACGGGTGGTCAAATATTTGCAAATGCATCTTTTTCATCAGATGGTTTAATTATTGGTAGTGGTCGTGTTTCTGACGCCCTTATTGTTGGTAATAAAGCAAGTGGTTACGGTAATTTATTAGCAGTTGATTATGCAGGTACTAATAAATTTAATGTTGATTTTAATGGCGCAGCAACATTTGCAAGTAATGTAACAGCTACAGCTTTTTATAATAGTTCTGATATTACATTGAAGAGTGTGCAAAAAGTAGATGGTGATGTAATATGGTATAAATGGAAGGATGGTAGAGATGATTTTTTACACATAGGTTATTCTGCTCAAGAAAAACAAGTATTATATAAAGACCAAGTATTTTTAGGAACAGATAATAAATTATCACTTAATTATACAGAAATTCTTGTAGATAAAGTGAGAAAGTTAGAAAAAGAAATAGAACATCTTAAAACATTGTTAAAATGAGTTGGTCAGGATTAGCAAGTAATCAAGCTGTTAGTTATAATGATTTACAAGATGCTGTGACAACAGGTATATTTGCTTGGGGAGGCACATCTATTCCTATAAGCAATCAATGTTTATATAAAAATCTTGCAACTATTACGAACTATGCAATTGTAACTTTAAATGGAAGTAGAGGAAATACAGATTTATTAATACAAACTGATTTTACATCAGGTGCTGGAAGTTATGTAACTTTATATGGTTCAAATATTCAAAGTCACTTTTCACCGCCTGTTTTTGTAGGTTATAATTCAGCAGCAGGAGCATGTTCTGCTGGTGTAACAGCATATATTGAAACAGCATATTATTCTGGTTCATTAACCACTGGTACAAGATTATTACTTTCTACAAGTGGTTATCAATATATAACAGATGCTACACATCCATATTACTATTATTCGGGTGGTTGGATACAAATTGGTTTAGATTCTAATGGTTATTATGTTTCAGCTAAGGGAACCTGTTTAACAGCATTTACAGTTAATTATGGTACAGGTGCACCTTTAACAACATGTACATCAGCTAAATATCCAAGTAGCACCACAATATATGGTAGTGTAAATTATTTAGTTAATAATAATTATTACTATTCAGATAGTGGGGGTGTAAACCCTGTAAACTCAACACCATTTGGTTATCAATATGTATATGATAGTAATGGCTGTAAGTATGGATATTTTAATGGTACATTTGGTAGTGGTTCAGCAGACGGTAAATTTATTCAAATAGGAACATGTACAACTTGTTCTTAATAATTAACAAACAATAAATAAATAAAACATGAAACAAATTCAACCAGTGCCCATTTGGTCAAATGGTCAAATAGTTCAAGCAGATGCATTAAATGCATATACTGTTAATGATAACTTAGTATCACAAGCTAGTTTTTGGTATGGAATAGGAACAGCTGTAGATTTTCAACCAGGAGTAGGATTGTTAGCTCTATCTCAAGGTAATTTAACAATGACAGGAGATGATTACATTGCATATGAAACAAATCAATATGCATGGGATTGGATTGCTAAACAGTTAAATGTTACAATTATTGGTAACTATCCTGAACCTACCACCACAACCACTACCACCACTGTTATAGATGTTACTACCACTACTTCTACAACAGAAACTACTTCTACAACAAGTAGTACAACAACAGTAA
>Ga0214166_1000836_pt1 | contig 14594 bp, 16 predicted proteins | sample TroBogepilimnion_27_FD_153005 | JGI IMG/M metagenome (GOLD analysis project Ga0214166, IMG submission 153005) | Freshwater microbial communities from Trout Bog Lake, WI - Practice 18AUG2009 epilimnion v3 | ecosystem: Environmental > Aquatic > Freshwater > Lake > Epilimnion/Euphotic zone ...
TCGTGCATTCAAAACCAACCTGATTTGCCATATCAATGATTTCTTTTTCAGTCATTCTTGTCCCCTTTTCCTTATTGTTTCAGCAATAGTTTTTGATGGATTTGGATAAGCAACTGACCATTCGTCTGCAATCTTTGCACACTCTTCACGTTCTTTTTCTGCTACATGAAAAGCAAACGCCCTAAAGTTTTCAAATCGGTCTGAATATTTATCTCCAACTTTATAAACAAGATCAGGAGCTAATCCAGACCTTAATACAAACTCATATATCTCTTCCATTTCTTCTTTAGTCATGATTCATCACCATATACCCAAACCATATACAAAGCATCACAAGACCCGCGCTGATTAAAGCGCAGATCAATGCGATGCTCACCAATATTAAGCTGGTCAGCTCATACATTCTCAAAGATCTCTTTGAGCTCGAGATAAAGTGACTTTGCTTCGTTGACCGGAATGTGAGATACGATGTATTCAGCAGACAGTCTTGGAGCGCGATTAACCGGCTCAACAGGCTTGACCTCTTGAACGACCTTCTTAATTTTTGCTGGCTGCTTGGGATACTTGTACTCTGGGATAGATGTGTAATAGTGTCCATCTACTCTCATCATTTGATTTGCTTTTATGGATTTACCAATAAACGCAATCGCTGAACCAGGATTTAATCCAATGCTTTCAATGTATTTTTTAATGTCTGCGTGAGTGACACCAGAATTGTCACGAACAAAGTTAAATGTTTTCTCTGATACGTTTTTTGCTCTCATTTGTTTCTCCTTTTTTAACCATTCTTCATACAACTCGGAAAAGTCTTTAATAGCCATTTTTTTCTAGCGCGTGAAAGCTCGTGTAAGCCCTCCCGCCTACTCTCCTGTTTAAGTAATCTATCCCTGTAAAGTCAATGTAGTCGTGAAGAGACCTGACGCGACCGACTCCGTAAGCACCCAAGTCTTGACCGGAGAATAGTGCCAACAGACGTTGCGCTGAACGCAAGTGAATGTCGTGCCACTTCTCTTGTCTTTCTTTGTTGTCTTCTTCGTCCCAGTGCTTGGGTCTGTCTTTCATGTTCTCATCTGTTGTGTACAAGTGATAAACAGGCTGGTCGGGAATATGGTAAATGTCATATCCGTGTGTGAATGCTCGCAAAGCCAAGGACTGCTCTTCGCCGTTGAAGTAAATGAAGGGGTCGTATGGGACCTCCTGAACGAATTTACCCAAAGTGAATATGCACCCAGCTCCTAAGTGAATGCCCCTTACAGGCTTCTCATAGTGGCTTTGGAACGCTTGGAAAGGCAGGTGGATGGATGTTGGCTCACCGAATACGGCGCCGTCCGATACAACGTGCACAAGTGTTTTTCTGTAAATGGTTTTCTTGATCTTGTTTCCCTCTCTCACAAATGCGGATGGATAACTTGAAATAAGAATCTTGGGATTTAATTGTCTGAGCAAATCTATAGCGTGAATGAACTTGGCGTCCCAATCCTGATCAAAGACCATGTGCGAATCAATTTGAAAGAACCAATCCTCATTCCCATACAGGGACATGCAGATGCTTCTCGCCCAACATGCGCCTCTTGATTCCTTCGGGTTAATCAAAACGTATCGAAGGAGGGGCTTCATCTCTGGCGTGATCTTGAGTCTTTTGTCGTAGTAGTTCTGCTCTACAACACCAAACCTAAGCTCTTGCGGGTTCTTTGCTTTTTTGATGGCGTCTTTGATCGTGTGAGATAAAAGATCATCACAGTAAGAAGCAATGCTGACAAATATCACAATACTCCTAACATCTTTTGATAAGCCATTTTGATTTCCCCCAACGTTGAATTGGGCTGAATCTTGACCATGTCCTTGAGCCAGATCCGCTCCCACAGATCAAGCATGATCAAGTGCGCACCGGCCTCTAACAGCTCGTTGGTGGTGTATTTCTCGTTGTTGGGGGCAACCCAAAAGAACTTGAGCACCGGCCTGTTGTAGACCGGCAGGTAGATGATGTTGTTTAAAACGAATGCAGGGTGCATTACGGTTGGTAGTCCTTCAGCCATTAACATTTTCCTTCATCGTTTTCTTGAGCCCAAAAGAGCTTGTCTTTGAGATGTATGTTTTCTTTCAAAATGGTGTTGTATTCATCGGCAATCTTCTCGAGCAACTGGTGTGCCTCCTCGAGCTTGTAATGCAACTCCGTCAATGCGTTTATAAAAGGATGCATAAATTCCTCGCTAACAAAGACACCAGTACAAACAAAACGATCGCTATCATCGCTGCGATGTACCAGCCAACTGGGTGGGGATTTGGGTCTCTAAAGAACCACTCAGCCATGTCGGGAGAGCCTGGGAAGGCCTCCTCTAATGTGCGCGGATAACGCCTTGTGGTGGGGTTTAAGTCTTCCATGTTGCTCCTTTTTGTGTAAGACATGGAATAGATTTTTATACATGTGTTACTTAATGTCTCTAGGGGTTTTCCCTAATGCTGGTAAAAGTACCAATTAACGCCAGTCGGTTTGATCCCAATTGCCCTTGCCGTGGTTGCATTCGTGGCAGAGTATTTGTAGATTGTTTACATCTAAAGCGAGAGATGGAAAAAGCTTTCTGGGTTTGATATGGTCAACATTCATGACTGCTCCAGTATCTGGTGTAGCGCCACAACACATGCATTTTGGTCCGTACTTTTTAAGAGCCTCCATGCGCACCTTTCTCCAGGCGTATGTATTCAGAAAGGAATTCGATGAGACGTCTCGTTTAAGCTGCGTTTTCGCTTTCACCTGCTTCGTTTTTGGCAGCTCTGATGCGTGAGGTATGCGTAGTTTTTTAAGCGCGCTTGATAGTTTTTTAGCTTCTATGTAAATGTAATCAAGGTTGGACATTACCCAGCTCTTTGCGGTTATATCCATCGGTAGTGGCATACCATCCATCTCAAGCGCCTCACACACAAGGTCGTAAACGCTTGTATCCTTCTTACTGCCATGTCCAATCCTGGACTTTGTGTACTTGGCCAGAGCTGAGATTCGTAGTTTTTTCATTGAGTCAGAGAGAGTGAGTTGAGCTTTTTTTAGGCGAAGGTTTGCCTAGAGGATAGCAAGCCATCCCCTAAAGCCTTACCTGAGTCGTCGGTCGCTCGCGTCGCCCTATTCAGGGGAGCTGTAAAGTTGTTCACCAGCTCCTATACACCGAAATTATCCGCTCAACATGCGGCTTTCTCTAACAACGTTTTCGATGTGCGACGCTATCATTACCACCCTACCGTCACATTGAAGAACGGATTTAAGTGTTGCCATCCAAGGCAGCTACTGTTGCGCCACGCTTTCCCTACGCGCTCGGTCTGAGAGGCTTCTGTCCGAGATACATTGCAAGCCAGAACTGTCGCAACTCTGCTCCTTGGGGACTACACTTTCACTGATGCCATGACGCAGTACAGATACTCATTTCCTCTACCCTCAGTATGAAGTCATACCCGTTAGACTCTTGCAATGACAGAAAAGTGTGGAGCAAAAAAAAGCCGTTAATGAAACCCCGGTGGAAAAACATGCTTTTAAGGGCACGCTACCCCAGTCGGGGTCGGGATTTCATTAACGACTCTTAGCATTGGTTTCCACACCTTTGCTGTAGCGACAGTATATCAAGAAATAAAAAAACGTGTCAAGTAATAATAAATGTAGTCTTGCATTTACTCTGCATTTTTAGTGGCGTGCTACCGGCAGCGCCCCGCCAATAAAAAAGCACCCCGAGAGGTGCTTAGTTGTTGGTGCTCACATGAAGCAGTGTATGTTCATTAACTGGAGGTTTACCTTACCTTCAACGGCGCTAACCCGTTGTACACCAACAAGTGTAAGGACTGGTATCTCGGTTATGAGGCCGGGCTGATCATGAATTGCCCAACTCTGTTGCCCCATTCCACCTTGATCTTGGTGGAAATCAATCCCTACACTTCTTGTTACTTGTAACAGGAAAAAAATCCCGCCATTGAGACGGGATAAACTCCATGATAGAAGTAGCAACTACAGAAGAAACGCCTGCATTATAGCTCGACGACTCTCACTTGCCAACGGTTTTTCACTTTCCGCCAACCATGCACTTCTATCTTGATGCCTGACGCCTTCACAACAGCGAAGTTTTCATGCTCCTTGATCTTCTTAACCCTACTGCTAGCATTGGAATAAGACGTTGTTTGTACGCCCATTACGACCCCATCTGACAAACAAAGTATGTCAATAAACCCTGCGAAATCGTTCTTGCGTTTGGTAAAAAAGTTAAATCTTTCAACGACTTCCGCATAGAACCCACGCTCTCGCATGTGTTTCAAACTGAGCTGAGTTGTGGATGTTGCCATAAATCCCCTTGCAAGACATGAATTAGTGTTGTTACAATGTGTTGCCAACAACCACCATTCTACAGGAGAAAAGATGAAGGCATTCCCATACCAAACGAACGCATTAAGTTTTCAACAAGGCATGGATTTAAGAGACTGGTTTGCCGGTCTTGCCATGCAAGGTGAATTAGCAAGCCAAGATTCAGAAAACAATTGGGACAGTTGTGATCGTCTTGCAAATTATGCTTATTCAATTGCAAACGCCATGATGAAGGCACGCAATGAAAATAACCAATAAATTCAACCTCCCCGAGACGTTTGTCAACATCATGCAGCGCCCTGCTTACAGCAAGGGTAAAGCGCATCTATCCGCTACTGAGCTGATCACTGCCCCCAGGCTTGTGCAGCTGCGTAAAGCGCACATGGACGAGCTTGAGAGTGATGTTACTGAGAACGTCTGGTCTATCTTTGGGACCGCCATACACGGCATCCTAGAGCACGGTAAGGCCGAGAATCACGTCGTGGAGGAGCGCATTCACACGAAAGTAGAGGGATGGCATATCTCTGGTGCAATCGACCTACAGATCATCAACGCAGACGGTTCTGTCACTATCAACGACTACAAGACCACCGGAGCCTGGGCTGTGATGAACGAGAAGATCGACTGGGAATACCAGCTCAACATCTATGCGTGGCTGGTTGAGAAGGTGAAACAAATGCCAGTCAAGAACATCGAGATCGTAGCCATCATTCGCGATTGGAGCCGCAGGGAGGCTGAGACAAGGCAGAACTATCCCGATGCTCCGATAAAGGTCATACCGGTCAATCTGTGGTCTTTCGAGCAGAGAGAACAGTTTGTGATCGACAGAGTAAAAGAACACTCCAACGCTGAGATGGACGTTGAAATGGGCGAGAATCTACCGCTCTGCACGCCTGACCAGATGTGGGAGAAACCAACCAGTTACGCCGTTATGAAAGACGGTAATAAGCGCGCCACAAGCGTACATGCGACAGAAGCAGAGGCTCAAGAGGCACTCAAGACTGTCAAAGGAAAGGCCGAGATCGTGGTCCGGCCGGGAGAAAGAACACGGTGCGAGACGTTCTGCGCCGTTAATAAATTTTGCAACCAATACAGAGAGTACATAAATGAGCGTACATAAAAAACTGATGAACGCCCGAATCATGATGATGAAGGCAAAGCTTGAAAAGACTGGTAAAAACAGTTTTGCAGGCTATAAATACTTCGAGCTCGGAGACTTCCTGCCTGCCGTCCAGCTGATCTTTGAACAGCTTGGGCTTTGCGGAATCGTGTCCTACGACAATGAGTATGCAAGCCTGTGCATCACAGATACGGACGACGGCACAACCGTCAGGATCACTTCCCCGATGGCCTCTGCCCAGCTCAAAGGCGCACACGAAATACAGAATCTGGGCGCTGTTGAGACCTATCAACGCAGATACTTGTGGATGACAGCGATGGAGCTCGTTGAGAATGATCCTATCGACTCGAGCCCTCCGATAGAAAAACCCAAAGAGGTGTTACAAGTAACAGAGAAACCAAAGTACAAGGTCGAGAACCCCAAACCAACCATGCCGAAAGAATCGAAAGAGTTCCCCGGCTTGAAGGAAATTGGCGTGGCTGAGCCGATGGTTGAGTGGCAAATCAACATTAAAGAAGTTAAAGATGGAGACTGGAAGGAAGCCGTCATGCAAGCCACCAAAATGACCATAGAGCTCACAAAGACGCCCGAGGACGTGCAGAGTATCTACCGTGTCAACAAATCGACCTACGAGCGTTTAAAGGCCGAATTCCCAACCGAGTTCACAGAGTTATTAGATTTATTCAAAGCAAGAAAGGAAGCACTTAAATGAGCGCAGATTACCCCAACAGCGGCACTTTGTTCACGGCCAAGAAGATGTACAACGAGAAGTCACCACACTTCAACGGCTACATTGACATTGAAAAGGACCTCTTACTGGCGCTGATAGAGAAATCAGAAGGCGATGAAGTCAAAATCAAACTTGACGGCTGGAAGCGCAAGGACAAAGAAGGCAATCACATGGTTTCAATGAAAGTAAATACTTATGAGAAAAAGCAACAAACCCCAATCGCCGACCCCTGGGACAATTAAGCACCTGAAGAAAGCTCTTGAGCTTGCGATACAGGAAAACTTAAAGTACGAAAATTGCGTGATAGAGCGAGAGCTTCAAATAATGGACCAACGTGCAATCATCAAATATTTGGAGGAAAAGCTTGAGCGAGCCAATTCAGTTCGAAGCAATTAAAACGGCTTTAAAGCAATCCAAAGAAGGATATGTACTGACCCTTGCCGTCCATCCCGATGACATTCCTGACGACCTCATGCGCGATTTTGTGGGCTCCAGGTATGTTGTTGTGATGGTCCGGCTGGGTGACAACGAGATGCCAATGGTTCGAGAAGACGAATTCCCAGGCGACATGGCTGTGAAAATAGCAGGCATGTTGTGTCGGGACAAAGAATTCTGGGAGTGGCTCAATCGCAAAGAATGGTTGATGGAGAAGAACGAGGCCGCTTGTGCAGAGTGGCTGTGCTCCTATCTTGATATTGAGTCCAGAAAAGAGCTCAAAACCAATCAGGAAGCACGCGCTTTATTCAACCAGTTACGCTCAAGTTTTGAGCATTGGAGGAAAGAATGAGTGACAAACTAATCCCGTACAGCGTTTATTTGCCGTCGGAATACTACGATAAGATCAGAGAGCTGGCCAAAGAACGAAAGGCTTCTGGCCTGATTCGAGATGCCATCTGCATGATCTTGGACGGTGACGATGAATTCAAGTCTGGGTATAACAAGTGTGTCAGAGACGCCATCAAGGTGGTCAAAGACAACAAGGACATTAAACACTTGGCCGTTAAAAACGGTCCGGTGTCTGATGTGCTCACAAAACAAATCTTGAAGTTGTACAAATGAGAACCGCTCATTCAATAGCTCTCACTATCTCTCACGAGTTAGAAGACGCCATCATAGAAGAGCCCACCGAAGTTTTGTTGGCTTTTGCGGGCCTCTTTTGCAGCATGGGTGTGCGCATGAACGTGCCTCAAGAGGACGCCATGAACCTCATCAAAAACGTTTATCAAGACGTTTGGGCTGATTCTCAAGGGGAGATGCACTAATGGAAGACAGAGATAACTTCAGAGCATTGGCGGCCATGTTTGCGCTCGGTAAGCTGGCTCATTACACCCCCAACGAGAACGAAGAGTGGGCGCGTCAAGAAGCCGAGCGTGTTGCAAAAACATGCGTAAGGCTGGCTGATGCTTTACTGGACGAACTAGAACCAACAGAAGGCATTGTGGCCCTCAAGAAAAGGAAAAAGAATGTATCGGAGTAGACCGCTATTGAATGCCTGTCGTGAGCTGCCTTGCCAGCATTGCGGCATCATCGACGGGACCGTTATTGCGGCTCACTCCAACCAGCTACGAGACGGGAAAGGCAAAGGCATAAAAGCCCACGACTACCGCGTTGCGTCGCTGTGCTACACCTGTCACATGGAGCTTGACCAAGGATCAAAACTGTCTAAGCAAGAGAGAGTTGATTTTTGGGAAGACGCACATCGTAAAACTATTGGGCTGCTGATTGAGCGAGGTTTCCTTGAACCTGTAGCTTTGCCACCCGATCGTTAAACTGCTTCATCATTGCGATTTTCTGCTGGTTGAGACTGTCGATCTTCTCTTGAGGAGCGCCACGATCAATCAGCATTTTTCTTTGCTTATTAATCGCATTGGCCCTGTTCTCAAACCCATTTGCAATTGACCACAGTCTGGCTTCAGGATTGTCACTCAAGTATTCAGCAGTGCTCTTTCTGTCTTTCAACAGACCCTTGATCTCATTCTCGTGATCCGCCATCAGTGTGACGTTCTTGTAGAACTTGTCTTGAATAGCGGCTGGAGACTGAGTTTCGCCATACATCTTGCCGACCAAAGGCACGCGATAGGATGGTATCTCTTGACCGGTTACAGGAGACGCTGCGTATTGAACAGCTTTCATGGCCTCTCGAGCAGCTCCGCCACCGTACTGGCCAGCAAGATAATCAAGCGCATCAGCCGTTGGGCTTACTTCGCCTTTTCTGTACTTGTCTCCACCGCTCACATAATTCATGAACTGAGCGATGTTTTTACTCACTTCACTGGCGCCTTCACGACTGCGTGTGTAGCCAGGCGTTGGGTTGGTTGCGCGGTCCTCTTTGTAAATGGGACGACCAAACGCATCTTTGTTTTGGGCAACAGCCAGCAACGGATCTGTGATCGTTGGGCTCAATGACTGTGTGAGACTGCCTGATCCTAGAGGATTGAATGTATCCGTAATCAAGCTGGCCACATTCGTTATTTTCTTGGCTGCGCTCTCAGAACCAGATGTAACGCCCATCGCTCTGAATATTGATTCAGTTGCAATGCGAGCTACGCCTGGGAACATGTTGAAGCCAAGAGGCATTGGGATCAAGATGTAGTTTCCATCAGCTGTTGGGATGATGAAGTTTTTATCCTTCAAATACTCTGGTGGCTCATCGTCATCGTATCCAGCAGCTGCCAGCATCATTGCTTGGACAACGCCAACAGCAAAACCACCGGCCATGATTTGCTTGCCAGCAGGTCCTTTTAAGGTCTCTAAGAGGCGTGAAGTGCCCTGTACAGACGCATTAAAGAAAGCGTAAAGCGCAGCTGCATAAGGCGTTTTAGCCCCCTTGCGGTTGAAGTTAACCGTAATGTTCTTGGAGATGCTGGCGGCTTGGTCTTTACTTAAACCTTGGTCAATGGCAGTTTGATACGCTGATAGACGAACAGCGTTCTCCATCGCATCGTTATAGTCTGACAAAAGATGGAAGAAGCTGTTTGCAACTTGACGCACGTTTCCGTGATCAAGTTTCTTCATTTCTTTTTCAATGATGCTGATGTCGCCTTTGCCACGACTGAACTGCTCTTTAAATCCAACTCCACCACCAGATTCTTGGTAGTCTTTGAATATAGCCGCCCACTTGGATGGCTTGTAATTGGGATCGTTGGTTTTTCCGGACCGCTCATCCCTCAAGTATTCAAAGATGCCTTTGAGAGCAGGCAATGTGTCTTTGAGAACCTGAGCCTTTTTGTTGGCGATAGGCGTTGTCGTGAGGTTGAAGGCAGCGCCACCGGTATCGCGAGCAAAGTTCCACAAACCGAACACAGGGTTGTACTGCGTATTGACAGCAGCCAACATGCGCGTGATGTTACCAATGGTCCCCATGACCATATCCAGCTGCTCTGTGTCGAGGTTCTTGAGGGCCTCTGCCATGCGCATGGCCTTGGCATCGCTTGGATTAAAGAACACATATCTATCTCTGCCGTTGATGCGAACAGGGAAAACGTTGGGGCTGTTTCTAAGGCCAGGATTGACGCGATAGACAACTTGTCCGTTCTTATCAAACCCCGCCACTTTTGGCTCTTGCATCAAGTTATAGGCGTCTTCCTCTGACCCGCCCATAGAAAGGATTTCTTTGATGAATGCAGCCTTGTTTTTGATGGCATCGGGATTGATGGGCAACCAGAACTTTGGATTTGGGTTTTGCAGAGCAAGACCGTACAAGGCCCGACCAACAACCGCCTTTTCTGAGCGGATGATGGAGCGCTCACGTTGAAGAGCCAGGTTCTCAAAGATGTTAACCACACCCTTGGTTGATCCAAACGCATGCTTGAAGGTGGATCCTTTTGTAGAGAATCCAGCACCCAAGCCTGTACCTTTGTTGGCGAACTCAACGTCAGAGCGCTCAAGAGGCACATAATGCTTAAATTGTTTTCTCAACGCATCAACGGTGGCCTGAGTCTCAATACCGCCTTTGACAAGCTCTTCTTGGTTGTTGTAAACCATCTTGTCAATCTTTTCACCAAGCTCATTCAAGACTTTTTCTTTTGTTGGATCCTTTGCAAGCTCAGACAAATACTTTCTGGCATCAGCTGTCTTTATGCCGGAGCCGCCATCAGGCATGTTGGGGTTTCTTTGAGCAATCCATTCGTTGCGCTCTTCAGCATGGCGCATGTGCAAAAACTCTTCCAGCTGAGCCACAGTGATTTTGTATTTGGCCATCGACGTGATGATAGGCCGCAACTCATTGTTCAAGAACATCTTGATCTTGGTTGCAACTTTCTTGTGATAGAGCTCTTCTTTCTGGTAAGCGTTAAATCTATCGTCAATATCCTTGCCGGTCGCGTTGATCAGCTTGATGACGTCTTTAATCTCTTTGTACTTGTCAACCCAGTCGTGCAAGAACTTATCGAGCTTGGTGTCTGAGACTGAATCCCATATAGATTTTGGCGCTGGTTGTCCTGCGTAGTTTTGAGCTGGAGCACTGTGAGCAAATTTACCGGCCAGTGATCTACCTTCTCTGACATGCTTTCCAGACATGACGTCTTTGAACGCCTTGTGCACAGCATACTTATTGTCAAAACCAAAAACACTTTTAAGCGCCTCAAATATTCTTTGAACCGCTTTAACAAATCTATCCCATCCAGATCCAAGCTGTCGAGCAAGCAAAGGTTCCGCATTTTCTGCCCAATATTCAGATGGATTTATATATTGATATAAGGCTTTGTTGTTTGCTTGAATGTATGCATTTTGCGATATTTTGTTATTTTCTTCGCTGGGATCATTCATGAAATTCAAAACAGAATTGAAAAAATCTTGAGACTTTTCGTCTTTGAATTTTTCTTTAGCTTTTTTGAAGTCATTTTTCCACGCTTCAATTACTGCAACTGATGCATTTGGAGACATCATTTGCTCAAGTGAATGCGTTAATTCGTGTCTAATAATTAAAGGATCTTCAACACCACTTGTATTTTTGTACAAGGTAACTAATTTTTTAACCGGATTAAAAGTACCGGCTGAAAAATTATTGTTTTTGTCTCCTTGTCTAACCGATAAAGTAAGGCCGTTTAATAAAGCGGGGAACTTATCAAACGCAACAAGAAAAACTTTTAAAACATCTTCTGAAATTTGTCCATCTGCTTGCGCATCTATTGCGCGCCTTCTCACATCAGTTGGAGATGTTTTTTCTGGCTTAGAATTCTTTATTACTCTTGCATACATTTTCACAAGCTCATCAATTGATGTTGCTTGTTTTTGTTCTTCTACGCCAAATTTTCCTTTTAGAGACTTGCGGAATGTCCTACCAAGAGCAGCCCTTAAACCAGCATACCTCTTAATCATTTCCTCCCGCTCTTTGGGAGTCGTCATAGATGGAGCATTTAATGTAATGTCTCCACCTCTAGGCGATGAAAATATATCAAGCCCTGTTGTAGGAACAACCTTTAACTTTGTAATTGAAGCTACTTTTCTTACGATCTCTTCAATTTTTTCTTTTGCAGCTCTATCCCTTGAGCTTTTCATATTAAGCTCTGAAATAGACTTTTTAGCGCTATCTATGTCGCTTCTAATATCGTCGCTAATATTTGCGTACTCCTCAGCTTTTTCTGTTGCGAGTAGCAATTGATAAGCGTTATTGGCCGCCTCATAAGGAGTCTTGGATTCTTGGTATTTTTGCAGGGCGCTATTAAGATTTTCAGCATCTTTTTCTACGCGATTAACCATTGAATGGAGCGCATGACCATTTGTGGCATGCTCTCTTTCACTAAAAGGCAATTGCATATACAGATCTGACAAAAATGGAAAATCCTGCAATCCAGTTACGGCTCTTCCCCAAATTTTTTCAATTTTATCTACATGACGCTGAGCGCTTTCAAGATGGACATGATCCATCATTTGCTGATCTTCTTTTCCCTCTCTAAAGTCTTCAAGATTGGTAACTTTACTGATGTTTTCAAAGAGACCAGTCTGACCTCTAGCGGCTGCAATATCAGCAGGACGATTGCTACCAGTCAAAGTAAACTCGCCAACGCCTTTATCAATTTCAGCCTTCTTCTCAGCCTCTTTCTCAGCCTTGGCGCGCTCTTCCTTGGCCTTCTCTTTGGCTCTTACTTCTTCTGGGGTTTCGCCTTTGAGCTCCAGTTCTCTTTCACTTGGCTCAGAAACTGGAGCCTCGTGTTCGGGCTCATAGACCTGATTAGCTTGATCAGCTTTTCTTTGCTCATCGGCGGCTTCTTCAATGAGGAGGTTGACATCTTTTAACTCCAGTTGTTCTTTAACTAAATCTTCTAATTCTTTGATATCGCCTTCAATGCCTTCAATCTGAGCAGTTAATTGCCTAATTTCAAATTCTGAATTGTAGTCAAGATAATCTCCTTTTCTTAACTTTGTTTTGATGTGCTCGGTAGAATTCGTTTCATCAAAGAAATCAGAATCGTGACGCATTCTGGGCTCTAAATATGCATCTAAAAAACCGCCAGAAACTAAATCAGAAAGGGTTCCTGTTCCGGTTTTGCTTTTGAGTTGATTAAACTTGGTGTCCGGACCAATGTCTTTTATTTCTTCTGGGCTGAGTGCTTTGAGTTTTTTCAAAGTCCCAAATAGCCCGCCCTTTTCTTTAAGCCTTGACTTTTGCTTTTCCAGCAAATCCAATTCTTTATTGCGCTCTTCCAAATCCATCTGTTCTTGTGTTTTTGGATATGGCAACTCTTCAATTGCAGGGCGAACCTTACGCATTTGTGGCTTGGCTTCTTTTTTCTTAATGTCACCCAACAATTTTCGCGCGTCTTTTACAGCCTTTTCGTGCTCGATCAAAGCTTTGTTCAATTCTTTTTGCGCAGCTTGAATAGCTCTGTTTTGTTCTCCAGGTGTTTTTTTGTTTTTTCTGGATGATTCCTCAGCAACAATTTGGCCTTTTTCATTGATCGCATTTGATGCGTTATTCAGTCTTTCAATCGCATTTTGATGAGCGTCAGGATCTTTTGCTGTTGGCAAGGCCTCAGCAAGCCTTTGAACGTATCCATTTGCTGTATTGATGGCGCCAACCGCAGTTTTAGATATTTCTTCCAAAACAGGCAAGGGTGTAATGGCGGACTCAGAAACACCAATTTGTGGCTTAACTTCTGGAATTTCTTCTTTTGGAACAACCAACAATTGATCGGGTGTAAATCCTTTGAGATCATCAATGTTTTTGATTAATACAGGATTTTCTTCATCTTGCTCATGGAATCCATAAACGGTATCACCATCACTGTGAGCTTTTTCTGCTTCTTGTTTTGTTTGAACAGGCTCTCCCTTATCCGCAATTTCCTCAAGAGTATGAGGAGCAGGTTGGGCAACTTCTTTAGGAGCAGTCGCTGTTGGAGTTGGCATTGGTGCTTTTTTAGCAAAAACATCATTCATTTTGTCTGCGTTGTATTTATTTCTCCAAGCCTCAAAAACAGCTCGCTCTTGTTTGTCAGCAGGAGTTTGAATAGCCGCATTCCCGCCTGCTTTACCTTGTTCTGGCAAACCAAGTCCAAGCCTGATATCTCTTACAACATCAGGCTGAATGCCCAATTTTTGAGCAATTTGACCAGCGGTCATGTCTTGCGCATGTAAATCTGTAACTTGATTTAATATATTTGGATTGGTTGATTTGAATAAATCTACAATTTTTTGCGCATTTTCAGTGGCAATAGATTTTTTGGGCGGTTTGCCAAGAGCTGGCTTGGGTTGCTCAGCTGGCTTTTCTTCAAGAACAGGTTCAGGTTGGGCAGCGGGTTCAGGTTGGGGTTGAGCTTCAGGCTCAGTACGAGCAACAGTTTGATTGGCTGTTTCTGTGGACGATGGCGCGTTGGTGATTTCTTTGCCGTTCAACTCATCCATCATGGCCTGAGTATCGTGCGATCCTCCTTCTTCGGCCCCTGTAACTTGTTGATTTACAACAGGATTTTCTTGGGGTGTTACTTGTAACAGCGGAGCAGCGGTTGCTTGGGGTTCGGCGGCAGGTGCGGCAGTGGGCTCAGCCGTGACTTGCGGCTCAGTGGTAACAGCTTCTTCTGGCGCTTTATAGGCCTTGTATGCAGCGCGTCCTCTTGAGGTTGCACCCATAGCACCACCGACCACACCGGCGCCCATAAACGCTTCAAGATACTCTTGCTTGGCTTTGTCATCAGCCAGTGGCAAATCGGCTTGCCAGCGCTCTAAAGCCTGCTCCAATGCTTCTGTTGGGGCTTCAGACAAGAAACCAGCAACTGCTCCTTTGCCCGCCTCAGCAGCCAGCCCTTTTGCAACGCCGCCCAAACCAATCTCACCGGCAGCTTTGCGAGCAGCCAATTCTTTACCGGCTTCTATGATTCCTTTTTCACCAAGACTGCCGAGTCCTGCGGTAAATCTATCAACATAGTATCCCAGGGGGGCTTGGATTGCGGCAGCTGTAGCGGCGTTGCCAA
>Ga0214166_1000838_pt1 | contig 14581 bp, 15 predicted proteins | sample TroBogepilimnion_27_FD_153005 | JGI IMG/M metagenome (GOLD analysis project Ga0214166, IMG submission 153005) | Freshwater microbial communities from Trout Bog Lake, WI - Practice 18AUG2009 epilimnion v3 | ecosystem: Environmental > Aquatic > Freshwater > Lake > Epilimnion/Euphotic zone ...
TGGCTTGAACCACTCAGGTTTTAAAAAAGGGTGGGCTTTTACACCCACCCCGCTTGCTTTACATGCCGGGAGTACCGTACATGGCGCGTGGGTCAGTCCAACCCACTGTGTAACGCTCGGTGGCTTTGTAGCGCATCGAGTCAGTTTCAAAGTCACCTTCCATGGTCTTCTCCAGACGACGGCGCATCAAAAGCTTCATGCCTTCGGGAGCGTCGGTCTGAACCCACCATGCTGTAGAAGATGTCAAACGGCTCAACACAGCAGCGCCTTCGTCCAACAACCCGATGGATTTCACGGGGTTGATGTCGTTGTTGGCGTTACCGGTGCGGAGAACCGATTTCAACAGAACTTCAGCTTGGAAGATGTTGCCGGGGGCGACAACCAGTTGACGGGGAACCAAACGAATTTTCTTTTGGTTGTTGTCAACGGCTTGACGAACTTGGATCAACATTTGTTCCAGCGAAGTTTGCGACAACACAGCGGCGGTCGACAATTGGTTGCTGAAAGTACCGTTCACGATGGGGTGAGCGGAGTTGATCAAAGACACGCCATCACCACCAACGTAGGAGGAGTTAAAGGCGGTGTTCAACACGTTGGCTGACAACAGTTCCTTGGTTTCCACCAAAGACTGAGCCAAGTGACGTGCATAAACTTGACCGATACGGATGTGATCGCCGTCTTCCACCAACACTTTGGTCAAAGCGAAGGCCAAGCCATACACTTTGTACACATAGCGTTGCAGGAACAGGACGCCACCTTGTTGATAGGTCACTGGTGTACCGTCGGGCAACTGAGGTGCTGCGCCGAAACCGTACAGAACGGGTTCTTCGTGGTAGTTACGGGGAATACCGTCTTCTTCACGGAACACACGGCTCCATTCGTCGGCACGTTGGTCATAGACTCCATCAAAGCACTCGTTCAAAATAGGTTCAACGATGCTTCGGAAGTCCGTACTGCGCATTGGTGCGGCCATGGTGCTATCCTTTCTTTAATTAAGCAATAGCGGTGAAGCCACCGAAGAATTGCGAGTAGGAGTTAACGACACGGACGACGGTGTAGGCATCACCCCACGCATTGTCCACATTTTGGGCCAAATCAACGACGCGCATTTGACCTTGAACACCGTTGCCAGCGGCAGTCGAAGCACCTAAGGTAGCTTGCGACAGACCAGTAGTAGTGGATCCAGCGGTCACGTTGGTGAAGTTGTATTCGTTGCCGATGGTGGTTTGAGCCATCGAGCCATCAGCTTGGATTTCATAAACGATGTTGTTATCGTTGTAGAAATAAGCAACACAAGAACCAGCGATATACGCAGTGCTTGCGGGCCAATAGTTAGAAACACGACGACGACCTGTAGTGTCAGTCCACTCAACACCTGCAAAAGCGCCAGACCAAGCCACGGCAGAGCCAGCAGCGGGGTTGGTTGTCAAGGGAACGATCACACCGGCAGATGCCGAATAAGCGACTGGCTGACCTTTAAGAATAGCGGTCGAATAGCCAGAAGTGATGCCGCCAGCAAGCGCTTGAGCGCGATCCAAACCGGAGGGGTGGAACGCGGGGCGCAAGCCGAACGGAGCAGAGGTAGCACTCATATTAAACTCCTTTGGTTAGCCGGAAAATACCGGCAATTTGCTTGGCTGTTGATCAAAACCACCAAAACCTTCGCCTTCGACGCTAACCAGTGAACGACCGCGGCTGTCACGCGCTGACCCTTGGAGTTGCTCCTGTTGGACTCGGATTTTCTCCTCCTCCTCACGGGGCTTCTCATGATGTTGATACAACATAATATCTTGGTAGATATCCATGGGCAGTTTAAACAGCAACATTTCGTTGCACGAGATATACCCAACATGCTCACCTGACTTCACGCGATAATTCTCAAAGCCGGGGAACTCTTCAGACTTAACTGGAACGTATCCTTGGCGAATGCGCTTATCGATGCTGTCGTAGCTGTTGGTTGTCGAAAGCCAGCATAGGTGCCAACCATCTAGGTTAGGCAATTTTGGCAGGGCTGATTGCGTCCACTCCTCACTCCACATCTTGCGACGTTCCTGTGTCGAAGCGAACTTCTCCTCGGGTGCTGCGCGGCTTGCGTCCTCACTTGCGCGATCATCGCGGCCACCAGCATTCAAAGATTTTTTCAAACGGGATTCCATAGTTATTCTCCAAGTAATTAGCGAGTACCGCCAAAGCGGTCATATTTAATAAATTCTGCGATCATCTTCTTTTTGCGCTCAGGGTTATCCCAAGCCCCAATTTCCTTCATCGCTTTAACCCTTTCAGGCGAAAGTGTGAATTGATTGCGGTTTGTACCACCATACGCAGCAGAGGCTTCTCGACCAGAACTACCCACTACATTCCTCGGTTTTCTAACAGCGGAATTACCATCAGATGCTCCATTGTAACGATGGGGCAAATACTTTTGCAAGCGATTATCAAGTTCATCCCAATAATCGGGATCGGTTGGCGACCAACCCTCTTTTGATAACTCAACATCGACCTCTTTTGCGATGCGGCTATCAGTATCTGAGCCGTCAACCTTGTACCAATTGTTTCGCTTTAACCAGTCGGCTGCATTACGTTGAACGCGTGGGTCTGGTGCTTGCGGAACTTGCTGTTGTTGGCGAGGTTGTTGCTCAATTTGGCGCTTTTGGTTCTCAAGCGCGTCCAAATCCTTACGGGCTTGATACATCAACTCTTGAGCCTCGACCATGGCTTGGCCATCACCGCTCGATGCAGCCTCTGCCAGCTTCATTTTGGCGTACTCAACACGCACTTGCTGGTCTTGAACGGCTTTCTCAACGCGGGATACGAAGCCTTGGTGGCTTTCTTGCTCCACTTTTTGCAGTCGTTGATCGGCTTGGGCCAATTTACGCTGCATTTCCTCGTTTTGGCGACGCAAAGCTTGAATTTGTACGTCTTTTTCCTCGCGTGAACGCTTGGCGAGGTCGCGTTTAGCCTTACGACGTGCCCGTTTGGCCGCTAAAACAGCCTCGGAGTCGTTTGGAAGGTCGGGTTCGTCGTCATGAACGTCCCCACCCTCATTTTTCTGTACCGGTTCGTCATTGTCCCGGTCTTCCGGCACGAAATCATCCGGTAAATCAACCACCGCGGAGCCGTCAACGCCCTCTTCAATGGCCAAATCTTTATTTTCTGGTTCTGTAGACATGTCGGCTCCTTAAACGTAGGCTTTAAACGACAACGGATCGTCCGTAACCTTGGCGATCAGTTCATTAGAACTATTTCTTGACTGCAAAGTGTTGATCAATGCAATCGCAACTTGCAAAAGTTGATCGTCATTCATTTTTTGCCTGAACGAATTTGCACACCAGCAAACAAGTCGAACATTGTCTTTGTAGTAACCCCGTGTTTGATCAATACGATCAATCGAAACATTCATGGCACTCACAATTCCTTGACCCCAAATCATTTGCAGGCCAGTCAATGCACATTTGCCATCTTGCTCAATCCACATATTCAACAAAAACTCTGTAGATATGTCGCCTCCTTCACGCTTTTTGGCTTGTGAAGCCATGCGTGAAAGATTGACTTTGGGAGACAATTTTTGCATTCCGCGATACTTTTCCTGTGTCAAGGAATTTCTTTCTTTAATGCTATTTCTCACCATTTCATTCGTGGCGTATCGTTCTCTCCGCTTTTGGTTCAAAGCGTCTTTGTTCTGAGCGTAGTATTCTTTTTGGTTCATACGTACACCTTAAAACTCAATGGATCATCGACGATCTTACTGATAAGTTCATGGTCGTTGATTGTCATGAAAAGTACTGGGTCTTCGCCGTCTTCATTAAGAACAGGACGCTCCCAACGGTCACCACCCCAACGTGGTACGCGCACAAAGTCGCCAATGTTGGCCCATGAGCCTTCTGGCCACGATGCCATTGTGTCGCGGTTCTTGAACGCCAGTGGGCCAATAGCCACGACCTTGCCGATCATGTTGTTCCACTTCTCGTTCTCTTTGGTCTCATCCACGATGATGATGCGGCCAGCCTTCTTTTTGATGCGGCGTAACTGCACAATCACTCGGCCACCGTAAGGCGACTGACCTGAATTGACCTCTGGGAATGCCCATGCCAGTTCAACTGGATCGGACACGCCCGCCTGCCCCGATATCGTCGGGATCGGATCTTTCTTATCACTCATACTAACTCCTAAAATCACCTTTTCAGGTGCGTCTTCTAAGCGCTTTATCAGCGCGGCCTCCGTCCTTTAGGGGGACGTTTCATGCCTCGGTTAAACCGAGGTCTATTCTTTACCCTTATCCTCGTCCAGTAAATTGTCGATCTCGTCTAGGACTTGCTTGAAGCCCTCGTATCGACCTACCAGACGTTGATAAGACTCCCAAGACTGAGCATGCCCCGAGGCTAGGGACAGGCTCAACTCGGCTTGATTCAACTTGATCACATGGATCAGGCGTTCAATCATTTTTGTTTCTTGAGGGAACTCAGTCCACCATGCGACTTGCTTTGACCTTGACTGCCACCCTTGGGTTGCAGGCTAGTGCCGTCAAGTTTTTCGCCTTGAGCAAGGCGTTTGTGCATAGGCACGTTGATGCTCTTTTGTTCATTGTCCGAAGCCATTTGGAACTCCTTGTTGTGGCATCGCTGCCGGTTGTGGCTGTTGAGCCGTTAATTGCTGTTGGGCAAACTGTTGACTATCTTGCTGAAGGTCAGCGCCGTGGTTGATCGCTTCATGCGTTAATTTAGCATTCTCGATCTGCACACGGGTCTGTGTTTCCAGTTGGGCGCGTTGCATATCCGCTTGGATCTTGGCCTGAGCGATCTGCATGTCTTGAGCATCCTTCTGGGTCTTGCGTTGGGTCTCAGCCATGCTTGTGTCTTTAACCACTTGCGCATCCGGCGGCAACTGACCTTGCGAAGCTTGCTGGCGCTGTTGGGCTTGTTGAATGATGCTCTGGAACGCTGGGATAAACGCTTGGAACACACTTTTGGCGTCTTGCTCAACGTGAGCACCAACCACCGCATACAACTGGTCAATCGTAGATGTAAGCTTGGGATCGTCGTAGTTCGAAACTGGCTTGCCGCCGCGGGACTCGGCCACATAGGCGTTGCTGCGGTTCAGATACCACAGCGTCATGTGCTGTTTCAAGTGTTCGATTACGTTGTTCAAATAATTGGGATCCGCAAACGGCGACTGGCCAAAGAATGGGTTGAGCGCAAACTGCAAGTGATCCTGAATGTGCGCAATATGATCCTGCTGCATGTACGCATAGGAAGGCTGGCCAATCAACATGGCCGCATTCTCATCCGCGGATGTGCGTTGTTCAGGCGCAGGCACGTCCTTCATGATCTCGTTGATGTCCGGCACCTTCATTTGCTTCAGGAAGCGAGAAAGCACTTTGGGCACATTGAACTGGTCGGGATACTTGTCCACCAGTTGCAAAATGGCTTGGTTCTGAGCCATGCGCTGGGTCTCAGAGAAGATGTGCGGATCAGACACCGGAACCACGTCCGTGTTCTTAGCGAAGTCGTCACGCTCAATCTCAAGGTCAACCACCACGTCGGCCTTGCGCATCTCGTCAAAGTGCCACCGGTTCAAACGGCAAAGGATCTTCAGCACACGGGCTTGTGACTCGTGCAACCGAGCGTGAATGGCCGAGAACACCGCAGCGCCCTGCTCAATCAAAGCCTGAGTCGTGCCAACAGGGGCTTGTGCGGTTACGTCAGCGACCTTTTCCTCGCTGGTGGTCACTACCCCCTTAGCCGCTTGATCAAGCCACCCCAGAAGCTTAAATAGCACCTCTGAAGGTGGATTGAACGGCATGGGCATGGCCACTTGACGGATGTCATTCACGCCGGGGCCAGCTTCAATCTCAATAACTTGGGTAACGTCAGGCTGTGCCGACTGGCCGCTGACCTTACTGCCCTTCATCTTCAGCATGGTGGCGCTGTTGTTGATGTGGGCTGTATCCAGCAAAGCGCGTAAGGCGCCAGTCAAGGCGGCGCTCAAGCCACCGATCAACTGGGGCAGACCAATCGCATAAGCACCGCGCCATGGGATGAACTTGAACTCAACGATCCAGTCCAGCTTGGTCATGGTCTCGTCGGACTCTTCCCAGTTGCGATACAGACCCACGACTTGATTGCTCAACTCGTCGATCATCAAGATGTACGGAGCCATCTCGCCCTTGGTGTACTTGTCGTCTTCCATCTCCATATAGGTATAGATGTGGTAGACCTTGCGCAGACCGTCGTCGTTGTCCTCGTACTGCTTGCCTTCAACTTTATTGTTGGCCTTCTGTACGCGGGTGGGATCGATCTCCATCGTGGCGCGGGTGACGTTGATGTCACGGTACATGCCAGATGCCACGCGGCGATTGAACTCCCAGTGGGTGATCTCGTGCATCTCAGCCGCACGTTCAGCCGTGTAGAAGTTGGTGGCCGCAAAGGGCAGGATCACTCGGTCGATTGGCAAGAACTCCACACATGGGCGCTTTTTCTTCTCGTCGTACCAGAGTTTGAAGTACTGTGAGCCGCCTAATGGAAGCTGGGTCAGCAATTGTTCTTGCTCGTCGCGGAACTCTTCAATCTGTTCCGTGATCTGCCAGTTTAGGAAGTCACGCTTGCGCTCGGCGATCTCGAGTTTCTCGTCGTCAACCGTGCCAATGATCTTCGTGCGAACAGGGCCGTCCGGCGGGAACATCTCTTTGATCGCCCGCGCAGCAAAGTCAACGCAACCCTCAGCCATGGCAGGGTGGACGACCTTAGAGGCTCCCATAAAGGTTGCACCTCCGGGGGCATCATTGCCCATGCCAGTCCTACGAATACCCTCTTCATACTGCTTATCTCTTAATTCTCGTGCGTTCTTGTCGTTCTCAAGCAGGTCAATGTAGCGGGAAGCAAGGGGCTGTAAATCCCACTCGTTCATGCCCTCAGCCATGTTCGAGTAAAAATCGGGGTTAACCTCTGGCCCGTCCTCGGGCAGCGTCACAATCGCAGAGCCGTCAGGCAGTTCTTCTGTATCAATATCCTCTTCAGGGATCTCAACTTCAGCACTGCCGTCTTCGTTCAGTTCTGGATCAATGTTGTCTTGCTCGTCCATTATTTGGCCTTCTTGAAGTGTTTGACACTCATCAGTTCATACTGCATGGCATCAAGGTTGGGCGATACTGTAACTTTTTCTTTGGTAAAGCCCTTACCGATAGGCTTAATTGTGCCACCCTTTTTCTTGCCCATGCGCTCTTTTCCGGTCAATACCAGATCACGAGCAGTCTCTGGGCTGACACCAAGACGCTTTGCAGTCAATCCAATCTGTTTTGCAATCAACTCAAGCTTAGGGGCGCCGATGGGCGTTGTCACACCAGTCTGAGGAGAGAATGCACCCCATGCAAGCGCTTGCGCAGGCACAGACTCCAAACCAACTTTGTTGGCGATGTTGTGTTGCCACCAAGGGCCAAGCAACGACATCTCGGGATTTGTCACGCTGGCGCCGGGAACGACTTCTTGGCCTTTCAAAATCTGTGGGTTACGCGTGTCGGCCAAACCAACGGCACGGCTCCAATGCGCATCACCCACCGGTGTACGGGTCTGAAATCCAATCTCAGGCACACCAGATGCTTCAATGTACATCGGCACTTTGGGACTGCTCATGCTTACTTCGCCATGCGTCAAGAAGTTCTTCATGGGCACAGCATGGGCTGTCTTATGAGCCAAGTGACCGGGTACTTCACCAAAGTCAGCGGGACGATCTGGATCACGTTTACCGCCATGCTGCACAAACTCATTAAAACGTCCTTGGTTTTGCAAGTAATAAGCCAATGAGCCTCGAGGGATCTCTGCGTTAACTTCACTGGCAGACGATGCCATGCCCATTAAGGCATTCATCTTCTTGTACTCTTGCGCGGCCTTCTCAGGGCCAAGCAGTTTAACCATGTGCTGAAACAATGGATCCATGTAATACCAAGGCTCCATCCCATGACGCAGGTCTTCGTGCTTCTGGGCCTCACCCAACACGTCCAACAGACGACGTTCATTGCGTGGGTTCATGACGTTTTCTGCGGCTTCAGCACCACGCGGGTTGGCCGATGCACCGGGCAATACACCCAGATGCGGCATACCTTGACGGCCATGTGCCTGCTCAAACATTTCTGCACGGTTCACGCCAAACAACTGCTTTAAGATTGGGTCTTCAGGCGCCACGCGTGATGCAGCCAATGCTGCAATCTCATCAGGTCGGCCATAGATGCCGGGATACGCCATGCGCTGGGCATTCTTAACTGTCTGTTGGCGCTTGGTCACGCTACCCTTTGATGCGTAGTGATCTACACCACCGCCATCAGCCATGGCTTGCGGGCCTTGGGGTGGAGTCATTGCATTCATTGCTTGCCCTTGAGGTGTCATCTGTAGGATGTTGCTAGGCGGTTGACCCTGTGGGCCACCTTGTGATGGTTGGGCGCCTTGCTGGGGCTGTTGTTGGCCTTGCTGAGGCTGTTGGCCGGGTGCTGGTGGTTGTGTGGGCCACAGTTGTACACCGGGCACCGCAGGTTGCATGTCAATACCACCGACGGGCAACTGGCCGGGATGTTGGCCATGAGGCAAGATAAAGTCTTTGATTGGCAAGCTTGGGGCTTCTTCAGCGCCAACATTCATAATGCTTGTGAGGCTTGCAGGGCGCTTCATCATCAACTCTGCTTGCATTTGACCTAGTGATGGCATAGAGCCTCCTGTTGCTTTGTGGACGATGCCGCCTCGGGCTTTTTGTTGAACCGGCGATGTTCGATAGTTGCCAGACTCAAGGTCATCTATAAAGTTTTTGGTCTGTTCGTTTTGATATTCAGGCATGCCACGCATTCGGTCATAGTGCATCAAGACATTTTCCGCAGGCATGTTGTGTTCTGGGTAATGATGACGACCTAAAGATTCAAGTTCTTCTTTGGTGGCATGCTGATTCTTAGCAACACGAAAAAGGTCTGTGTTTCCATAATCATTGATTTCAGACCATTTACCAGACTTCACAAAGTCCTGAGCGTAAGGAATGTATTTGGATGCGGGTTTGGCGTTGCCTTTACCCTTAATTTGTTCAATTCGATCAGGTGCTTTGATGCCTTTTTGTTTAACAAAAGTATCAAAAGCGTGTTCAGTATTAGATGTGTTGTTGCCACCAACTGAATCAAATTCTCTCCACAGTTTTGCAGCTTCGTCTGGGCCAACCGCGGCAGTAACGTCATTCCAAGTTCTTACTTTTCGTGGTTGAGTTTCAATTGTGATGTGAGGTTCATTCTTGGCATCACGCAAACTAAAGATGCGGCTTTCTCCAGAAGCCACATCAGGACAATAACCTCCCACGCAGTGGCCCATTGTTTCGCCTTCATACTTGAGGGCTTCCTCCAGCTTGTCGTAGTTGGGGTGTTGAACGTGGTTGTAGCCCTCTGGGTCGGTGTATGTGCCGGACGGATGTTGGCTCCAGCCTTCGGGCAGGTTCTTATCCAAAGCTAACTCGATCCACCTGTATCCGTTGCCGTAGTCCTTGTGGACTTTCTGCTCGGCTTCCTGCTTCAGCTTGGCTTCAAGCATGGCCTTCTTCTTTTGCTCGTTGTACTCGTGTGTACGACGAACGGCTTGTTCAATGCCAACCTTGCTCAATTGCTCTGGGCGAATGCGGCCTTCTTGCAAGTCCTCATGCAAGACATCCCTTATATGTTTGAACCCCAAGTGGTCTTTCCACTGGAAGAATGATGGGATTAGGCTATGCACCGGTGTTTCAGGATCAGTCTTCTCCATCCATGGTTCATGCAGATTTTTGTTCTCTTGATGCTGAGGCGCTTCTCGCGTACCGGAAAATGGATCGTAGACCTTGAAGTCCTTCAAGTCTTTGGCCTTGTTTACTTGGATGGCAGGGTCGGTTAGGCTTTCCCATGCTTGAGCAGCACGGGTTTTGCCGAGCATCTCTCCACCGCCGTTGTCTTCGCGGTGTTTGCTCCAGTCGACTGGCACTTCTTCATGCGGCAAATGAGTAATGCCCTCTTCGGCCAACTTTCGAATGGGATCGTTGGGCGTAGCCATTTGTTTTTTGACGTAGTTTTTCAAAACGCTATCGACCCAGTTGTTCACGGCGGCTTTGTTGCGGTGAACCTTGAACGAATGATGGATAAACTCTTGCATGTCCGGCTCAAGCGCAGCAATCGCTTCCGGCGTGTAATGGCTTTCCATCTGCGCAAGTGCATCATTCATGTTGCCGCCACCAGCAGTCGTGTAGTGCAGATCCTGCAACATGTGCTCTGGACTGTACGCTGCGTCCTTACGCACCCAGTTCTTGGGGGCTTGGCCACCCATAGCCAAATGAGCAGGCTTACGCATGGCCAGAGCGGCTTGCATTTCGTCGATTGATGGTTGTTTCACGTCGCCTCCGTCTGCAAAGCCGCGGGTCTTGCGCAGCATGTCGTAATACTTGGCCATCTCTTGCAAATGCTGTTCATCCACAATCTGGTGCGGGTAAACCTTTTGAATTGTGCCGGTAAAGTCTGCGGGCCGATAATGCTGTCGAATGTAATTGGTCGCATCAGGAAATGCCACTTCAACTGGAGCCAATTCAGGAGCGGCACTCAGAGCACGGCCTTGAATGCCATGGCTGTATGTCTCATGCTCTGCGCCGGGGATCAACGGTTTACCGGGCATCATTCGGCCAACTGAGTGACCGGTCATGCTCACCTCAAGATTGCGTAACGCTGGCTCAGTCACTGCCCATTCTGTATCCAGACCACTGGGCAATCCCAATTCTTTGGTCAGGTTAATGGACTTCATCCGATTGTTGAACCACTTGCGCAATTCGGGATTTCTTTTCATCTGCTCCAATGCTTCTGGGCCAGATGCCACGCCAGCAAACTCGGGGAAGGTTACATGTTCCTTTTCGCCGGTATTGGGATTCTTGCGCAAATAGCCACCAGCAATTACTTTGTCAAGTTCTTTGAGTCCAGTTTTAGCAGGCATTGCATTGTGTATTGCCCTCATGTTGGCATCCGCCAAATGTTGGGCAAAGTTGTTTGCTACACGACCCATAGCCAAGTGATGGGCAATCACTCGAGGCTCTTGACCCGTCATGCGGGCCAATTCATCGACCTTGTTCTGAAAATTTTGAGCAGGCTGTTCGCCAGATGCCCAGAAGAATGGTTCATCTTTGTGTAAATGGCCATGACCATATCGTGGGCCACCTTGTTGCTCTGAGCCAATTGGCAGGCCATTGATGTGTTCCAAGATCTGGTTGGAGATTGTCGTGTCACCGGGCAAACCAACATTTATATCGCCCTTGCGCATTTGATAGCCAGCGCCGGGTGTAACAGTGCCGGTAGGGGTCAATCCATACTGAAGTCCTTGCACACGCTTGGCTTCAGCCATTGAACGGCCAGCAAGGTTTTTGGTATCACCCGGTTCGCCAGAGGTAACGTGCTCACCCGTTTGTTGACGTGCAATCCGGTCAACAATCTCTTGCATCTGTTGGGTAGTAAGCGCTTGTGCGCGTGGCAACTGTAAGGGAAGGGCTTTCTTTTCGCCGCCTTTTTTGAAGTGTTCCACGGGGCCTCCATCGGCTTTGTGTATATATCCATGCTTCTGTGCATGTTCAATTGACTCTTTGTCCATGGACATTGGAATGCTGCCCAGCCCTTGGTCACGCAAGTAGGCATAACGATGGCGTCCATCACCAAATACCACTGAGCCATTCTTGTCAACTGCGACGTTGCTTGCACGCATTGAAGGAGCCTCTTTGACAAAGTCGCCAAAGCGTTGGTATCGGCCTTCAATTCCGCCTTGACCTTCTTTGCCCACATACTGCCAGTCATTATTTTGGAACGCCTTATCAAAGGCTTCAGGGCTAATGTTGACTAATTGATTGCCTTCACGCTGTTCGATTGGGTGCATTGTCACGGGGAGTTTGCGCCCTTTCAATTCTATCTCAGCGAGGAAGCGCTCAAGTTCTGGTGACATCTTGGGTTTGGTCATGCGTACCTCGGGGAGTTTTCGGCATTATGCCAAGCCATGTTCTCAATGGCAAACAGCGTGGAGTGCCACTCCACTCTCAGACCTCGGTTTAACCGAGCTTACGGCTAACTTACAAAGCGTAAGGGTTGCCCTTTTTGCTCTTGTTCCAGATCTCGGCGTCCGTGATGTCCTCATCATCAGGCGACTCGTCACGCACATAATCGATGGTGATCCATCCACCGTCACGAAGATACCGTAGCCCTTGGGAGATGCAGTCCACGAACTCGTCGTGCTCTGTGCCTTCGGGGAACGAGCAGATCTGGCTGACCATGCCTTCGGCCCACGTCCGTACGAACCCCTTGCGCTGGTCAGACTCAGGCACCCACACGCGACCAGCCTTGATTATGTTGGCCACGATGCTCAGGCGTTGGATCTTGTCGGCGCGTCCGGGGTTGTATGCGTGGACGGGTAGACCAGCCTGCTGCAAGTCCTGTATCAGCGAGATGCCCGCCGACTTGTCCTCCACCAACAAGAGGTCGACGCGCTTCTTCTCCTTACCCGTGCCGTATACGACTTCGAACTCATCGATTACTTTGGGCCTCAGTTGCGGGTAGGTGAGGTGTTCTTGCCAGCAGTCGATGACCATGACACACATCCCACCGTCGAGGGGCTTGAATACGCCCAGAGTAATGCAGCCAGTTGGGTCGTTGTGGGTCTTGTCGCTAGTGGCGCAGTCGTAGGACTGAAGGATAAATTCAAACTTGGGGAAGGGGCGCTCTGCTGGCCACAAGCGGAACCAGTCGCGCTTAACAATGCCCCCTTCTTCTGGGTCGATGATTTCTGCATGGATTTCCTGCCTTCCTAAGTTCGTGCCTTCGTATTGAAGGATCTGCTTCTGGAACGATGGCGCCAGATTCTTGATGTTCGAGTACGTCGAGGCGCGTGTGATCACCACGTCGTCCCCTTCGCGGCCAACCAGATCCATGATCAATGGCTTGGGCTTCGGCGTAGTGGTAACGATCACCTTCGTGCGCTTACCCAGCCGCACCGAGAACATGATCATGTCCCAAGACTCTTGCAGGTAATCCCATGCGGCCAACTCGTCGCACCATGCGCCGTGCCACTGCGCACCCCGGAACCGATCAGGCTCGCTCGCCGAGATGCCTTTGATCAGCGATCCATTCTTGAGGTACAACTCATGCAGGCTCTTGTTGTAGCCGTCCGGCTCGACCAATTCTTTGGGGATAACAGCCAGTAAGCCAGACTCACCCTCGAAGCATGTGCCTCGGATGTCCGAGCTTGTGGGGGCGGCCACCAGCCACCGCGTGTTGGGGTTCTCCCACGCCCATTGACCGATGGTCTCGGCTGCTGTGCGTGTCTTACCGGCGCCGCGGCCAGCCAGCATCATCCAGATCGACCACCACTCTCCGGCTGGCTCGACTTGGTACTTCATGGCCTTGTTCTCGTGCCAATCCATCCACCACAGCCATGCAGCCCTGTCCTCTGTGGACAGTTGCAGGAACATCTCCTGCGTCTTTGGGTCGTCTAGGATGTCCTCAACCTTCATTGGCATCGACCTGCTTCTTCAGCTTCACAGCCTTCTTCAGTTCATTGAACAAGTTTAAGTGGGTGTCGATCACCACCGGTGCATTGGGGTCACCCGCGTGCTCATGGCGGGCCAGCTTCGGAACGTGGTACTCCACCACGCTCTGGAACATGTCGAACGCCTTCGCCGGGTTCGGTTGCACCACATACTCCCCATCATCATTACGCACACCGTTGGCTACCTTGTCGAGCCATTCAGAGAGCCTGTGAGCGTTTCCGTCAACGAACGTGGCTATGGCCTGTCTTGCGTCAGAAGTCGCCTTGTTGGGCGTTCCCGGTGCCCTGCCGCCTAATCTAACTCCCATGATTACATCTCCCAAACTGTTTTCGGCTACTTTAGCCGTTGTGCTGTATTAGCCGTAAGTTTAACTCGCTGTTTGTTTTTCTTGCAAATCTGCCCTTTTTGTAGCGTCCTGATACTGTTTCCAGTATGTACTCCCTCTAAAGCATCTTTGTCCATATCCTTGTCCTGCTGCTACGCATGTAGGACATGAGAAGTGATGGGAGTAGTATTGTTTGCTGTAATGTTTTTCGTCGGCGGTCACGCTTCCTCCGGCTTCTCATCCAGCATCTTGAAGAACTTTTCGCGGGCTGGTTTGTCCTTCATCAGTGCATTCCAGAACCCTGCCTGTACTCTGTTTTGTTCGTAGTACCGTAGTGCAAATGCCGTAGCAATGACTGCCCACGTTAGTAGGAACATGTCGGCCAGTGTCATTTCGATCATTTTTTTAGTTCCTTCACGATTTGGGCTATTTCGGCCTTGACCCTTGCATAACGGTACAAGTGGTCAAAGACCTCTTTGATTTCCTGATATAGCCGGGTTGCTATACGAGTCAGTAGCCAGCCAAAGAAAATTCCTAAAGCCAAAACTATGCTTTCACTTGGGATCATGTGTTCTTCTCCTCGGCGTAGCCGTTCTTTTGCTTGAGTTTGGCTTCAAAAGCCTTATACAAAGTTGTTGGGAACATCATGCTGGTGCCGCCGTCAGTCCAATGCTTGTCAACTTGTTCTTGAATCTGTGTGTATAG
>Ga0214166_1000841_pt1 | contig 14542 bp, 24 predicted proteins | sample TroBogepilimnion_27_FD_153005 | JGI IMG/M metagenome (GOLD analysis project Ga0214166, IMG submission 153005) | Freshwater microbial communities from Trout Bog Lake, WI - Practice 18AUG2009 epilimnion v3 | ecosystem: Environmental > Aquatic > Freshwater > Lake > Epilimnion/Euphotic zone ...
ACCCGCCGAAAACATTGGAGAGCTAAATGCCTAACTACGACTACAAGTGTAGTGCGTGTGGGGGCGTACAAGAAATTTATAAAGAGTTTGGTGATGACTCTGTGCCTGTATGCTGTCAAGAATCTATGAATAAAATTTTTCAAGCTACCCCGGCGGTTTTTAAAGGTGGAGGCTGGGGAGGACAGTGAGCGACAAGTTTCGTGCTAGACACTTTATGCCTATAGTTGACCCCGATAACTATGCGGCTATGGCAGCTGCCCTCAAATACGACCGTGAGCGTAGTAGAGTCTGTGGTCCTGGCTATGAAGAGATCTATGCCCCAACTAGTGGTGGTCCCCGCCCTCGTGCTCAGAAGTGTTGCTATAACGCCAACACTGAAACCCTTGTAATTGTAATGACAGATCCGTCCGTCGGTGGAAGAGCCCAATATACATGGATTCAGTATGATGGGGTACTTGCTAGCGACTGGGAGCTGCTAAAGAGCTCTACCTCTACTAATGACTTTGTAAATGATGCTCTAGCCGGTTTACCCTGGCTTAGGACCTCCTATGGCACCCTGCCTAGGACAAGGACCGAAATTTTTGAGTTGGGAACCCAAGAGTATCTGTGATACCCTATGGGTACCAAAAATAACACACCGGAGGACGAATGACTACTCTTGCCGCTTTCCAAGGCAATGGCTTTGCGATTATCGGAGCTGACTCAAGAGCTACTGATGATAATGGTAGCCATATCGTATTATCAAATCCCAAAGTAATGTGGGATGACGAAGAGAACTATATCTTTGCTATTACAGGTGCTACACGTGGTGGAAACTTGGTACAACAAGGTTGGATCCCACCAGAGCCACCAGCATTTCAATCTGTTCATAAGCTAGATCAATTTATGACACAGATCTTTATCTCTCAACTGCGAGATCACTTTATTGACTCAGGTTTTGAATCTAAAGCACGTGACACCGCTGCATGGACAGATTCCGCATTCCTAGTAGCTGTTCAAGGTACTATCTACCCAATTAACTCAGATTATGGTTGGGATCGTGACCGCCGTGGCATCTATGTCTTTGGTAGCGGTGGAGATGTCTCACTAGGAGTTATGCACGCATTAGGAATTGATAAGTGCAAAGATGATCCTAAAAAGGCCCGAGAGATTGTTAAAAAGGCTGTAGAGGCTGCTTGTGAGTGGAATGCGTACTGCGCTCTTCCAGTTGTAATTGAAACTCAGGTTTTTGAGCAGTAATCGCTAAAAGCTTTTGTTACCATTCTCGTGTCCCTAAGCGCATGGGACTATAACCCTCTATATAGAAAAAGGTAATAAATGGCAACCAACATCGAAGGTAACACCCTCGAATCTTGGACAGTTTACTCAGGTAACCCTATTACAGGAAACACCTCAGCAACAGTCACAACCACTTCAGCAACATATGCAAATGCAATGTTGTCAAACGTCACCACAGCTACATCAACTGGAAACGTTGCAGTTGATTTCGCATGGGGTAACTTCCCACTACAGCCTAATGATCAGCGTGCCCTCGGAGCTCAGTCAGCTACCGTTACAGTTAGCCCTGCTCAGAACGTTCAGTGGACAACAACATCAACAATCCCATCAACAACTCTTACATATACACAGGATTCTGAAAACATTGCAGAAGCACAGTACTCAGGCTTCCCAAGCTTTATTGCCGGAGATGCAAAGCTTCATGTTACAGCTGCTTCAGGTAACGGAACAACAGTCACCTACACAGCTCAATCAATTGGATACAACCCAGCTTCACTAGTTGGACAGAATGTAACCATCACAGGTCTTACAAACTCTGCATTCAACCTAACAAACGCTACAATCGCATCAGCTACAGCTTACCAGTTCACAGTAACTAACTCAGCTGGTTCAGGCGTATCAATCACAGGTCAATACGGTATTGCACAACTTGGTGCTGGTGCATCTGATTCAGATGGCGCATTTGTTGGCACAACAGCTTACGTTGTAGTTCCTTCAGTTCTTGGATTTACAACAGCTAACGCTCAAGCAGATCTTGGTGCTAGTGAGTTCACTATCACAACTGCTTCAGCTGCTACAAACACACCAATCTCAATCACAGCTGCTGCACGTACAGCTAGCTCAGCTACTGCAACTGTAACAGCTACTGGTGCAGGCGCTGCCTTCCCAGTTGGCACAAAGATCACAATTGCTGGTCTTGCAGACTCAACAACTACAGAACTTAACGGCACATGGACTGTTACTGCAAATGCGACAAACACTGTCTCATTCGTATCTAACGGAACAACCGCTATCTCTGTAGCATCTCCAACAGGTACTCCAACAGTTAAGGGTACAACTGGAACCATCAAGACCCAGAGCATTGCCGCTGGAACTGCTTCAGTTTCTGCAGGCGCTGCTATCACAATCACACCTTGGGCCTAATAGCCTAAACGTAATTAGCCGGGAGTTCACGCTCCCGGCTTTTTGCTTTAATGGGAGAATACTCGTATGACTCACCCAAAGAAAAAGCAGTTCTCTCTTCCAAAAAGGGATGTAGCTACTGTAGGGCGTATTGGCGGGGGTTTCCCATTACCCATTGATATTGATGATTCTTACCAAATGCTTTATGGTGTAGGATCTGGTGGTATAGCCGGTTCTTCACAGTTAGATGTGGACTCAAACCAAAATCAAGGGATGGATAACGATGACACAGGTGGCGGAACCGGAGCAACTGGAAATGCAGCTGGAGGAACAACCTCAGGGGCGGGTCCAGTGTGATGGCTGTTCTGCTAGGGCTATAAAGGTGGTTATCCTCCCATACGGAGAATTAGCCTTTTGCAATCATCATTACAATAAAAACATTCAAGCGCTTACAGAAGCTGGCGGAATTGCTAAACTTCTGGGAGTATCTGAGGAATAGATCGGAAAATCATGCAAGCTAAGAATGGCAGCAATATCGTTAATGCCTCTAACAATAGCGGTGGCCTTATTAAAAATGCCCTAGGTGCTTGGGGTAAGTTTCAAGGCTTAAAGCTAGGCATGGCTCTCCAGAGCGCACAGCAGGAAAAAGTTACTGAAGAAGTAAATAAGCGTGCAACACATAAGACTAATGAAGATCTTCGTAAGCAAGCTACTCTAGGAATTATGAGTCCATATATTGCTGGACATTCATATGATTATGCACTTCAAACTTATGGAGAAGATCACCCAGATGTTGTGTCTGGAAAGCGTCAAGCTAACGAATATATTCGCCCTGAAATGGCAGCACATGTTGCCTCTGGTGGTTTTGTAAGCGGTAAGAACGGAATTATGCCAGCACCAGTTGCTAAAGGTAGGCAGCAAGAAGAAGCACGAATTGCACGTTTCCGTGAAACAGGCGGAAACCCTGTTCCAACAAGAACCCCATCAAATGTAACAAATGTAGGTGAGGGAAACTTGCCTAGTGGTGCAGCTGCTGCACGATTTAGTACAGATAAAGAAACAGGAAATGTAACTATTGGTCAGAAGGATCTTACATTTGCTGATGTACAAGCTGGTAGGGGTGCAGGACGCCGTGCACCAATGAGTCTTCGTGAAGATGATTCAATAGCTCCTTCAGATCGTACTTGGACACCTGAACAAAAAGCTGCTCTTGAATCAGAACGACCATCAAGAAATGAAAACCTTAATCTAGGAACTCAAGAGGGAAAGTAAACCATGGGCCAATTTGATATGTTTGATAAGCCACGTGGCACAGACACTGGCGGACCTAGTTCAACACCACCAAAAAAGATTTCACGACGTGCTGGACGTTTACTCTCTGAGTATAGAGCTAGTAGGCTTCGCCCTAAAAATGTTAGTGAGCCAGAGCCTCGTAGATCTGATTTTGGTGCTCAAATCTCTACAGCACCATCAACTGGACCAGATCTTGAAGAACAAGCCATCTCACGTCAATTGCGCCCACATGCAGTTATCCCTTCAGCACCTCTACTTGGTATGACAGGTTCTAAAGAAGCTGCTGATGAAGATAACAGAGAAATTGATGATAGTGATGTAACAGTAGGTCGTAAGGTAGAAGAAAATCCTGCTGAAAAAGAGCAACGTGAAAAAGATGAATCTCTAACAAAATCAGGATTAGCAGATGTTTTATCTGAAAAGCGCTCTAAAGGAAAGCGTGGAACTGGCGTAAAAGTTGGAGACACTCTTTCAGAGCGTAACCGTGTATCTAAATTTAACCCTAAGTCAAGTATCACACACCATGAAATTGAAGAGGTAAAACCTGAGCCTGTTCCTCATGAAGAGGATATGGATAAGTTCTCTGATAAAGAGTGGAATCGTCGTGTAAAGCTAGCACCTCTTATGGGCCCATCTAGTACTACAGTTGAGATGCGTCAACCAGAGGGACCTGCTGAGCAGATTGCTACCCCCGTCCGTGAAAGTGGATCAATTGTTACACCAACAAAGCCAGAGCCTAGAAAAGTAAATGGCGTAGTTATTCCTCTTGGTAAAGATTCAATTCTTGATACTACACGTGAAGGCTGGGAATCTCCTGTAAAGCCTTCAAATCGTACCGCTGGTGGTACACGTACCGGAGTAGCAGATGCAAATAAAACTTCTGCACGTCCAACACGTGGTCGCACACCAGAACGTAAGGTTGTTCTTGAAAAAATTCAACAACAGCGTGCACAACAGCTTGCTGAAGAAAAGCGTGGTCCAGGAGCAACTCCTAGCATTAAAGACTTTACTACACACAGCGATGCTGTTATTGCTACAGCTAAGAATATCGGTCTAAAGCATTATGGCCTTAATTCTGAATATATGAACAGCCCAAGGTTCTTGCACCATGAAGCTGTTACAAAAGCTGCTGTTATGCATGCTTCAGGAACACAAGACGATATCTCTAAGTTGCATAACTATCTTGGTGGAAATCCACTAGAAGCTACGGCTCGTCTACACGCTGCTTATGATATTTATGATAAGGCAAGCCGCAACGCACATCCAAATGCCGGTGCTGAAGCTGATCTTCTTACTTCTATGATTCAAACAGGTAATACGATCTCTAAGACTCGTAGAGCTGTTGAAAAGGGAGTTAGCAGCGATGTAACTGTCAGAGGCGAGGCTTTGCCAACTCGTCCAGTCAAGAAAGCTCCTAAGAAAGCTTCTGACTCAGTTTCGTCACGTGGACGTTCTGCAGAAGTTGCGGGAACATTTATTCCTGCTTCTGGTGGAAATTTCCCACCTGATGCCCGTACTGGTGAAGTTCAGGTTACAAAGCCTGGTGAGAAGCCGGTTACACGCCCTCTTACTGAGGCTGAGCGTTCTCAAAAGAATATCATTCCTACTAAGGACGATTCTAAGAATAGGTTCTAATAATGTCACGTACAGCGGCATTTGAGCATAATCCTCGTAAAGAGCAGCTTCCCCGCAATTTGCGTAATAACGCACGGGAGGCTGCTGAATACCTTACTGGTTTAAAGCCAGATGTGCCTGACTCATCCCATACAATTACTCGTCAGAAGTATGGCAAATCGTCTGGGAGCAATAACTAATGCACATGTCAAATAGCACCAACTACAAGTATGCTGGAGCACGCTCTGTAAATGGTCAGATGTTTGGTATCCATCAATGGAACTGCACTAGTTGCCCTTGGAATATGGAAGTAGTCGGGGGACGTAAAGAGTTAAATGCAGGGGCACGCAAAGCTTCTAAACATGAGTGCTATGATTCATCCAAGGACTCATGGAGTGATCGAAAGGATCTACAGTAATGGCTAAAGAAAAACCAGTTTGGGATAAAAAAGATCCAGATGGCGGCAAGCACAGTAAGTTAAGTAAGTCACAAAAGGCTTCTGCTAGGGCAAGAGCTAAGGCAGCAGGTCGTCCGTATCCAAACGCTGTAGACAATATTGCTGCAGCTCGAGCAAAGAAGAAAAAGAGCAAATAATGGCAGAGAAGAAGCTTTCATCAAAGCAAAAGAAGATCGCAGCAATGGCTGGAGACAAGAATAAGATTGACGCAGCAGACCTAGCTGCACTTCGTGCTAAGAAAGGCATGAAGAAGGCTGCAAAGAAAAAGGCAAAATAACATGGCCTCACCAGCATGGCAACGCAAAGAAGGAAAGAACCCTAAAGGCGGATTAAACGCTAAGGGTCGTGCTTCTGCTAAGGCAGAGGGTCATAATCTTAAGGCACCAGTAAAGTCAGGTGACAATCCACGTCGTGCATCATTCCTAGCCCGCATGGGTAACATGCCTGGCCCTGAGCACAAGCCTAATGGAGAGCCTACACGTCTCCTACTCTCACTTCAAGCATGGGGTGCATCTTCTAAAGCTGATGCTAAGAAGAAGGCTGCTGCTATCTCTAATAAGAATAAAGGCAAGAAGAAAAAGTAATGGGGCGCAACAACACGGATTTTGAAGTAGGTAATACTGAGCATGAAACGTTACCTAAACCGGATAATGCTACCGGAGACGATGATAGCCTAAACTATGCTCATTTTTGGAAAGCCGGTACAACACCACATACGCATCCGGCTCTTTGTGGAACTGTTGACAAAGACCCAAATAAATCTGAATACTTAGGATCTGTTGGAGAAAACGCACCTGTTAGAGATTGTCCAAAATGTGTTGAGAAACAGTTGTTAGGAGGCTATTAATGGCAACTAGGTCTCAACATTTTACTCACGCAAGGCTACAGGCTTTAGCTAATGAGATCCGTGTTGCGGGAGGAAAAGAACCTGTTGAGGATACTAAACCGGCAAGAAATGGCGGTACGCCAAATCTTGTAGATATACATAGTGCGGTTCTCTCTGGAAACATAACAGAGGAAGAAGGAAGAAACTTAAGTCCTAAGTACACCCCAAATAAAGTTATGTCTAAAGGCGCGGGAAAAACTAGAACTCAAGCACAGGCTATTGAAAGCACTATAAATAACCATAAGTTTTATAAGAAGGGGGCAGAATGACTGCTAAGAAAAAAGAAGTAGCTGGCGGCAAGGAGTATAAAGGTTCTGCTGCTAATGGCGGCCGCAAAATTATCGTTAAGCACTATAAAGACTCAAGCGGTAAGTGGCACACTACTTCTGAAAATGCTGCTCGTGCTAAGTATGAAAAGAAGCATGGCAAGCTATCTAAGGGAACTGACGTGGATCACAAAGATAATAACCACGATAATGATTCTTCCAGAAACCTGCGCCCGCTCTCACACGGCAAGAATACTGCCAAGGAGAACAAGCGCAGGGCTGGCAAGAAGTCTTAGGCTGCTAAGATCTGAGGGCAGAGCTTAAGCCACATCTGGATCAAGTAATGATCCCGCTCACCAGGATTAGAATGCCAAGGCGACCAATCCTTACCACCAGAACTCATTCTGTAGGCGATCTGAGCGTTTAAAACAGGATCGGTAAGGTCTTTAGGCGACTTTAGATTAAACTCGCTCAGACGGGCCTTTAAAGCCCCGTAAAGGTTAATCTGGAAGACCCCATAGGAGTCATCCCCAGTCTTACGACTAAAGTTGTGTGCCAAAGGATTACCGTGAGTTTCCTTCATAGCTACAGCCCAAGCTACCTTAAGGGAATGGCCCTTAAACCCTACAAAGCTCAATACTTCGTAAAGTTGTTTTGGAGTTAGTTTTTTGGCTAAGCTATATTCCCCGATAGGAGTTAGGCATTTTTGAACCACAGGGGCAGCTGCTCTAACTGGGAAAGTTAATACATTTGTAATTGTTAAAAGGCCTATCAGGCCAAGTATTAGGAAATTCCTTTTACTGTCATTTATAGTCACACTATCTCCTAGGCTAGAGAGCCAACCCAAACTATTTACCCACTGTCACCAGGTACCTAGCAGCCTGGTCTCTTTCTACCAAGGCAGTTGTAACTCTTTTGTTTCGTTGTTAGTGTTTAGAAAGCGTTAACCTTCTAGTAACCAGTATAGACGTAAATACAGGGTTAGGTCAACCTGGAATCAAATATAGGATATGATAAAAGTAACAAAAATCGTATATAATTGGAGTATTATGAGAATAGTTCAAAGAATAGCTACAAAGCAAGGTCATCCAGTACCATCTAGTTCTCATGCTCCACGAGGACCATTTCCACCAGAGCTTTATATTTCTCCTGAGATTGTTACAGATTACGCATCGGTAGATGATGAAATTCCAGTAGGTGGGACTGCTCAGAATAACTTTCAGCCACCTAAGGTGTTTCAGTGTTCTGTCTGTGATGTGCTAGTATTAGAGCACGAAATTCCAAACCATGTATGCCAGGAGGCGGGCGAAGATGGCACAGACTCATGATGTCGGTAGAAAGTACTACTGGCACTTTATGGTTTATCCACTTAAACCAAAAGTAGTATTTGAAAAAGCAGAAACCCAAGAGATAGAAGATCCATACCGTTTTGGTAAGGGATACTGCTTGCGGCTACCACTAACACGCTTAGCCATAGTATTTGGCAAGTGGATCATTCAATATACAGAGAGCCAAGCTCTAACCAACGCAATTGTTGGTCGCAAAATGTCACATGACGAAGTTGACTGGGATTTAATTAGATTTGGGGCAGAAGACGATGTTTAAACAAAAGATGTATGAAAGAAAAGTAACAAAGGTACAGAAAAGAGTTTCTTCTCTTCCTACTCAAGAATTACTTACATGGGCTGACCAAGTGTTGTATAGTATAGGTAAAAATCTAGCCGGTTGGCAAAGAAGTCAAAATCCTCAAACATTAGAGGAAGCAAGGCTAGGTGCTGAAGTTATTCAGGCCATTACTGAAACATTAACAGAAAGATCTCTTAAGTGAGCGAATACGATACCGAAGAGGTAGAGCCAGTAGAGTTTGATGAGTTTTCTGGTCCTATTACTGAGGATGAAGAAGACGAGCTCGATGAGCTCTCCAAAGAATTTGTTAACGTCCTGATTGATAAGATCATGGACTTTATGAAGCTTCTAGTTGGTCATGAGCTTCATCCATATCAAGTACCGTTAGCTAGGCGCATTATTGAGTCTGTAATCATTAATGACGGCGAAGAGATAACTGCTTTGGCCTCTCGTCAGTCTGGTAAGTCAGAAACCATTGCCAATACGGTGTCAACCCTCATGGTTATCTTGCCACGCCTAGCGCTTATGTATCCAGACCTACTAGGTAAGTTTGGAGATGGAATCTGGGTGGGTATGTTTGCCCCTGTACAAAACCAGGTAGAAACTCTATACGGCCGTACAGTATCCCGATTAACATCTGAAAGAGCTATGGAAATCTTTGGTGATCCAGAGATTGACGATATGCCTACTAAAACACCGGGTGTTGTACGTAACATCAAACTTAAGAAGTCTGGCTCATCACTAATGATGATGACAGCTAATCCACGAGCTAAAATTGAATCTAAGTCGTTCCATCTCATTATTATTGATGAGTGTCAAGAAGCTGATGACTTTGTAGTATCTAAGTCTATTGCACCTATGGGTGCGTACTATAACGGTACGATTGTTAAGACCGGAACACCTACAACCCACAAGAATAACTTCTACCGTGCTATTCAGATGAATAAGCGTAGGCAGACTGGTGGGCGCAACGTTAAGCAGAACCATTTTCAATGGGACTGGAAAGATGTTGCAAAGGTTCAGGCTAACTACGAGAAGTTCATCAAGAAAGAGATGCTACGCATTGGTGAGGACTCAGATGAGTTCCAGCTATCTTACAACTGTAAGTGGCTTCTTGAGCGTGGTATGTTCGTCACTTCTAGCATTATGGAAGAGCTCGGGGATACCTCACAAGAGATTGTCAAAGCTTGGCACCGCTCACCAGTAGTAGTTGGCATTGATCCGGCTCGTAAGATGGACTCAACAGTTGTCACTGTAGTCTGGGTAGACTGGGATCGCCCTGATGAGTATGGTTATTATGATCATAGAGTATTAAATTGGCTAGAGCTACAGGGCGATGACTGGGAAGAGCAGTATTTCCAAATCCAACAGTTCCTAACTTCATACGATGTTCTAGCTATTGGGGTAGATGCTAACGGTGTGGGTGATGCTGTTGCTCAACGCCTCAAGGTTATTATGCCTAGAACTGAGGTAGTATCGGTAACTTCTAGCCCTACTGAACAGTCAAAGCGTTGGAAGCACCTACAAGCCCTTATTCAACGTCAGATGGTCTCATGGCCTGCACATGCTAAGACTCGTCGTCTTCGTATTTGGAAGAAGTTCTTCCAACAGATGACTGATGCTGAAGTTCAGTACAAAGGCCCTAACTTCTTAGTAGCAGCTCCAGATGAGGCACACGCCCATGATGACTTTGTAGATTCATTAGCGCTAGCATGTTCTCTTACGCAAGAGATGGTTATGCCTACTATTGAGGTTTCTGCAAGCCCATTTTTCTAAGGTTTAGGGCGACAAATTAACAAATACAAGAAAGAATAATCCCGAGGACCTCAATCCCAACCTATATAGGAGAAACAAAAATGGCAGAAAACATTGCACCTACGCCTCAGTTCGCTGAGCGCCCAGGCAATACCTACGAGCGTAAGATGAGCCCAGCAGCAGCTGGTCTCCGTGGCCCACTTCGTTTCGAAGAGGGTATCGCTACAGATACAGACGTTCCTAACGATTTCCAACTTGGCTTGGATCAGGGTTATGACACACCAGCTGGCCGTCCTAACCACAACATGAACGTATTTGAAAAGTATGCAGAAGAGACCATGAAAGAGCGTGCCCACGTTGGCTCAGCAGCATGGGTTGAAGCACCAACATTCCTTGGAGAGTTTGCACAAGGTAACTTCGGAGATCACTCAACAGTTGTCATCGAAGAGGTCATTCGTGACGGTTCACGCCAAGAGCGCATGAACCCAGCTTCAGTACTCGACTAATTATAAGATAGACTATACCGGTCTCCAACTCTGTTCCCTTTCTCCGGAGTTGGAGACCTCTATAGTGGAGGATGACAATGGCACAGCCTGACAACCCAAAACTATATAACATGTTGTTGGCACAAGCGAAAGCCAAGTGGCCATCACATAAACCAAATGGTTTAAGTTTTCCAGCAGCAAAATGGTTTGGTCAAGAATACGCACGTGAAGGCGGCGGATATGTTGACTCAATCAAGGATGTAAAACCTGAATTAAGGGATTACAAACAAGAAGCCATTGATAAAGAAAAAAATAAAGAAGAACGTGAGAAAGCAAATTTAAAAAAACGAGGATTTCTCGTTTAGTAGCGGGGGCTAATATGAACGGACTTAATTCATGAGTGGTGGTATTGACTTTTCACCTCCGTCGTATAGAGCGGCGTCGAGTGACCTTACAATCTCAATTTCACCATTAGGACTTGTAGAACTTGCAGATGAAGAGTTCGAAGTTCATGGTCCACGCCTCAACCGCTATTCTCTTAACTGGGCAATGTATCTTGGTCACCACTGGTCTTATCGCCGTGAAGTTGGCGAATCCCAGATGGTATACAACTATTACCGTGCATTCTCAGATTACATCATTAACTTTACATTTAGCCGTGGAGTAACATTCCGTAGCCCAAAGCAGACTGAAGCCATCATTCCTGGCATTCTAAAGCGTGTCTGGGAAATTGATAATGATAAGCAAGGCATCCTATGGGAAATGGGCCAGCAGGGTGGCGTATCAGGTGACTGCTTTGTTAAGGTTGCTTATGAAGAGGCTTTTCAAGACTCAGTAGGTATGCCTCATTCAGGTAAGGTACGCATCCTCCCACTTAACGCATCTTTCTGTTTTCCAGAGTTTCACCCACATGATCGCTCACGTTTGATTCGCTTTAAGCTTAAGTACCGTTTCTGGGGTACATCTATCGAGGGAACTCGTCAGGTCTATACATATACTGAAATTTTGACTGATGATCGCATTGAGGAGTATATTAATGACGAGCTCATTGACTCTCGCCCTAATCCTATTGGAGTCGTACCGGTCATTCATATCCCGAATGTAAGAGTATCGGGATCACCATGGGGCCTATCTGATTGCCATGACGTAATCGTTTTGAACCGTAACTATAACGAAGTAGCCACAGATGTAGCCGATATAATCAACTACCACGCTGCACCGGTTACCGTTATCACCGGAGCTAAGGCTTCAGCTCTTGAGAAGGGCCCTAAGAAGATTTGGGGCGGTCTTCCAAAAGATGCACAGGTATTTAATCTAGAAGGCGGCGGACAAGGCCTACAAGGTGCTATGGAGTACCTTAAGACCATCAAAACTGCCATGCACGAGATGATTGGAGTTCCAGAGACTGCTCTTGGACAAATCCAGCCAATCTCCAATACTTCAGGTGTAGCCCTTGCTATTCAGTTCCAGCCACTGATGAATCGCTACCAACAGAAGCTTGTTCAGTATAGCGAGGGTCTACGTAGGATCAATGAGCTGGTATTATTAACCCTAGCTTTTAAAGAGCCTGAGATGTTCACTTGGAACGAAAATCTTTATGGGCCAATCAAGCAGGGGCAGCTTCCACAGCTAGACCTAGCTGATCCAATTACATATCAATCTATAGTTCATTTCCCACCTCCACTTCCACTAGATAAGCTCATAGTATTGAATGAAATTCAACAGAAGATGAATATGAATCTAGAGAGCCGTGAAGGTGCTCTACGCCAGCTAGGCGAAGAATTTCCTAATGAAAAGCTTGAAGAAATTCGTGCAGAGCTTATTGCTGATGCTAAATCAGATGGTGCTTTGAACCTAATCAAGCAGCAGATTCAATCTGCCATTACAAGTTTGACTGGAATGATGCCAGATGGAACCCTACCACCAGGACAAGCTCCTGCAGATGGAATGGGACCAGGACCACTAGGTCAACCTGGCGTTATCACTCCATTCGAAGAACAAACACTTGCTGGACTTCAAAATGAGTTGGTAGTGGAAGCCTATGGCGCAAAGATGGCTCGTCAAGAGTCAGACCAGAAGGACACACCTAACTCGGAGGAAAACAAGTAATATAGCCTGACAAATTAGCGATAATTTGAAAAGGTATACCTGAAACCAAACCGCAGGTCATCGTGGCACTAATTCGGACAACGACCTCTTAAACCTAAGGAATAAGCATGGCAGAAAACTCAACAGCAGTAGAAAGCGTAGCAGCACAAGAAGCATTTGCTTCAGAAGTGCAAGGTACAGCCCCAACTGCACAGCAGGCAGTGGCCCCAGCAGCTCAGTTTACTGAGGCTAAGGGATACACAGAAGACGATCTAAAGCGTGTACGTGAGCAAGAGAAATCTAAGCTCTACCCACAGATTGATTCTTTGAAAGAAGAAATTAGTCTTCTAAAGAAAGACCGTGAAGAGCGTTTGGCAGAAGCACAACGCATTGCGGAAGAGAAAGCAGAAGAAGCTCGTAAAAAGGCAGAAGCTGAGATGGACGTTCGTTCCCTTCTTGAACAGAAGGAAAAGGAGTGGAAAGACCAACTAGAACAGATCCGCCAAGAGAACGCTCGTAAAGATGCGCTACTTGAGCGTGAACGTCAATATGCAGAACTTACGAACTATCGTAACCGTCGTCTAGAAGAAGAGCGTGAGAATATCATGCCTGAACTAGTTGACCTGATCTCTGGCAACAGTGTCGAAGAGATCGAACAGAGTATTACTGGACTTAGGGATAGAACCTCTAAGATCTTGGAATCGGCGTCAGCTGCTATCCAGCAACAGCGTCGTGATATGAAAGGCACAAGCACAACTTTGCCTCCACTAATGGACAACAATTCGGCCTCACAATCGTTTACAGCGGAACAAATTGCCGCTATGTCGGTTGCAGATTACGCAAAGAACCGAGATCGCTTACTCCCAGGAGTAAACTCTCAAACTAAAGGAATCTTTGGATAAAATATCCAAAACATATTAATAACAACTAACAAGGAGTAAACCGACATGGCATCAGCCGTAACAGGTACCGGCAACCTCGCAGCCGCACCTACAGCGTATTCTGGCGCTAACAGCCAGCTTACACAAGCAATTCAGACCATCTGGTCAAAGGAAATCCTTTTCCAGTCAATGCCTATCCTTCGCTTCGAACAGTTCGCTGTTAAGAAGACTGAACTTGGTGTTGCACCTGGTCTCCAGATCAACTTCATGCGTTACAACAACCTCGGCTTCGCAGCCCCATTGGTTGAAGGTGTTCGTATGACCACAAACGCATTGACAGCTCAACAGTTCTCAATCACCGTTGCTGAGCAGGGATACGCTATTGCAGTATCAGAACTTCTCCTCAACGCATCATTCGATGACGTAATGGCTTCAGCTTCACGTCTTCTTGGTCGCAACATGGCTCTCTACCTCGATGGCCAGGCTCGTGACACACTCATGGCTGCTTCATCTGTTATCTACGGTGAAGATCGCTCAAACCTCTCAGCAGTTAACAACTGGTATGCATACGGAACAGCAGCTACATCACGTGCTTCTATGACCGGTGCTTCATACCTCTCAACACGTACCGTTAAGGACGCTGTCGAGACCTTGGCAACAAAGAACATCCCAAGGCTTGGCGAGACCTACGTTGCATTCGTACACCCTCACCAATCACGTCGTCTTCGTGACCTCCCAGAGTTCATTGAAGTCACAAAGTACGCTGCTCCAGGTAACTTCATGCTCGGTGA
>Ga0214166_1000842_pt1 | contig 14528 bp, 13 predicted proteins | sample TroBogepilimnion_27_FD_153005 | JGI IMG/M metagenome (GOLD analysis project Ga0214166, IMG submission 153005) | Freshwater microbial communities from Trout Bog Lake, WI - Practice 18AUG2009 epilimnion v3 | ecosystem: Environmental > Aquatic > Freshwater > Lake > Epilimnion/Euphotic zone ...
CCTGTTAAACCGCCACCTGTAGAAACAAAATGGGCGTTCTGGCCTGAGCAGGGCGATTTATTTGAAGAGCCAGCCAAACCCGTTGAAGCTGCGCCCGAACCTGCTGCACCGCAAGAAGCGGTCGAACCTGTTAAACCGCCACCTGTAGAAACAAAATGGGCGTTCTGGCCTGAGCAGGGCGATTTATTTGAAGAGCCAGCTACGCCTGAACAACCTGCTACGCCTGAACCTGCTGCTGAAACCCCTGTTGAGCAACCGAAACCAGTGCTTGATGATGGACTTAAACAAAGGATTAAAAGCAAGTTCTCCGATCTAGTTCGTTCTATAAATATGTTAAAGCGAGAGGGTTGGATTGACTCAGATAAATCTAATGATTACTTAGCCCAGTTAGCGAATATAAGACTTGACGCGACTTCGCTTAAAGACTTTTTGCCTTTTGAAAGACAGATCGCAAAAGACTTCGGGACAGCTAAAAAAGTCTCCGATGAAACCGTTAAGGTACGACCTTCTAGGGATGAGGGTGAACCCAGAGCGTTAACTGGGCGTGACTTAAGTTATTCTGAAAGCGATGTGACTGATGGAGTCACAGGGTCTAGTACTGTTGAAGATGTAGAAAACAAAATTAGAAGCGAGTTTGGTATTCACGGTGATCGACTGCTTGATAGCGGCAAGGTAACAGTAGTACCGGATGTAGATTCTCTGCCTCCTCGTGAAGATGGATTAGACCATCCAGAAGGCGCTCGTGGTGCTGTGATTGGAGATAACGCATATATCGTTGCTGGCAATATCGGCGTTGATGAAGTTAAAAGCGTCATGCTCCACGAGGTCGGAGCGCATATTGGTTTAGAACGAATGATACCCGCCGACCAATATCAGCGTATTCTGAATGATGCAGAAAAAAGAATTCAGAATGGTGAAGAACCTTTTGTTAAAGCCCGCGCCCGTGCAGATGCTGTGGTAGATGCAAATGATCCAGATCGTGAAGACACTGTGCGTAGAGAAACGCTTGCATACCTGATCGAGAATCGACCAGACTTACCGTTTGTAAAACGAATCCTAAGTCAAATAAAAGTAGCATTGAATAATTGGTCTGGCGGACGGTTGTTTAACCTCAACGCGGATGATTTGCGTACCGCAGCTATAGGGGCTTTACGCCGGGTGAGTTCTGCCGAAGAAGCCGCTCGACCTGATTCGTTCTATCGGAAGAATAATCCTACCATCAGTTATTCTAAGGCTGCTAAACAAACCGTAACCCGTATTGAGGATGCAGTACGTGTCAATCTACCCGACCCCACTGATAGCATTTTAGGGAAAGCTAGAAGTCTATTTTTCGAGGCAAGCAATCTGCCTACCATGTTAAGAAACGGTATCAATAGCTTCTTGAGTATCCATGACTTTGCTCGATTCTATGGCGATAAGGTTCCTGAGTTAAAAACGCTAGATGCGTTTCAAAATAACTTCCAGTATGAACTGAATGAAGGCAGGGAAAAGATAAACAAGAATATTAAAAACTGGATGTCTTTGCTGAGAGATGAAAAGACTGGCAAAATGAAGTTTGATAAAGCGACGATGAAACGCTTTATGTCTATTGCGTTAGACACTACCATTAACCAAGTAGAAGTCTTAGACACGCCAGAAAGAATTGTGGATGGCGTAAAGATCAACAGTCGTAAGGTCGCTCCTAAAAATCCACAAGAAGCTAAGATCGTACAAGACTTCAATAAGCTGCCTGAAGAACTTAAAAGAATCTACCGTGAGTTACGGGACGAGTACGATTCAAAAAGTGCTAAATACTTAGACGCTGCATCTAAGATGGGCGCTAGTGAACAGGCTATAAAAGCGTTTAGAGAGTCATACGAGAAGAACCGTCTGCAAGTCTACTTGCCTTTATTCCGTCGGGGCAACTACTGGTTATCATTTGAAGATGCCGATGGTCAATCGTATCGTATGGCGTTCCGTAGTTACCTAGAACGTGAGCAAGCAATGAAAGATGCTAAAGCTCAAGGCGCGGTAAATGTAACTAAATTCAAACGTCTGGAAGAACTAATCCAACGTGATAAAGAACGTCCACCAATGGGCATCCTCGGTGACATGATGAAGCTGGTAGGCGATAAAGCCGACCCGGGATTGCGTAATGCCATATACGAGACCTACTTAGATTACCTTCCGGCTTCGTCGTTAAAGCAAAGATTTAGAAGTCGTAGCAACCTAAACATTCTCGGTATGGAGTCCGACATCATCCAAGCCTACGCTCATGTTGGTGGGGCTATGGAAAACGCCTTGGCTAAGATTAAGAACTCTCCTAAGCAAGACGAGATAATGAAGTCGATCAAGGCACGAGTAGAAAGCTCGCCGCCTGAAGAAAAAGAAAAGCTGCAAGAAATGTATGCGTCCCTTAATGAGCAGGTGAACTTCTTTAATAACCCTCATTACAACAACCTAATCAGTAAGGCTGGTTGGTATAGCTACATTTGGGACTTAGCGGGTAACGCATCTACAGCAGTCGTGGCGCTTCTCCACTCACCTATTCTAGTATCACGGTTAGCCGCAGAGCATGGGTACGGCAAAGCATTTAGCGCCTTGTTAGATGCAACTACTAAATTCAAAATCCGTATGGGCGAGGATGACCGCACCACGTTGCCGGAAAACTATTCTGCTCTTGCCGAACGTGCGTTAAAAGAAGGCGCGTTGGGGTATCACATTGGTCGGGAGATGTTTGACATACGCGAGACTCCTATCGTCGATTACACAGGCATGAAGTCTAAAGTAACGAACGGTATGAATTACATGCTACAACTCGCAGACCGATTCAATCGAGAGGCCGTCCTCAAAGCTGCCTACGAATTAGAGTTGGCTAAAAATGAAACCACGCACGAGACTGCCACTGAAGAACAAAAACGCGCCGCAGAAGAAGTAGCTATCAATCACGTTAAGGATGGTTACGGGTCTGCCTTTACTCAAACTGGCCCCGCTATTAACCACAAGTTTATGGGTGCAGGTAGATTGGCTTTTACGTTTAAGCGGTTCGCCTTTGCCCGTCTTGCTAACTTAGCCAAGATGTTTAATACCGTATTCTCTGACCCTACAAAAGATTTAGACGCAACGCTTCAAGGTATGAAGGACGCTGGCAAGACTCCTGCCGAGATCAAAGCCTACGAAGATCATATCAGTACGCTTAAGGACAATTACCAAGCCACTCGCAAGATGGCTATGAAGACTTTGTTAGGTTATTACGCCACTGCATTTGCGATGTCGGGTGTGTCGGGTATGCCATTAGTAGGCGGGTTGAAATACTTGGCCCAGCTCCTCAGTGACGAGTTCGCTGATGCACCGCATGACATAGATGCCGAACTGCATGATCTCATGGGCGAGTTTATGTACAAAGGCCCGATAAATGCCTTGATGGGTATTGAGATGGCAGACCGTACGGGCTGGAACGATATGTTCTGGAAAGAAGAACCGAGTCACATGGCAGAGTCGTCAGCGTTTGGTTGGCTGGGTGAACGTGCCTTCGGCCCGATTTATAGCCTAGCCTCAAAGAGCTATCATGGACTTCAGTTATTCAAAGACGGTCAGTTTGAGCGTGGACTTGAAATGGTCATGCCTACGGCAATAGCGAACGTAGCAAAAGCCTTACGGTATGCAAGCGAGGGCGCTAAAACAGAAAGCGGTCGGGTTCTGTCGGATGATGTCAACGGCTACAACGTCCTGATGCAAGCTATCGGGTTTGCTCCTACTAAGGTTAATGAACCTAGAGCGCGGCAAGAAGCTATGTCCGAGATGCAGAAGAAGTTAGATTCTCAACGCAATAGTCTTTTGACTAAGATGTACTCTGCCGAGGAGCGCGGGGATGCAGATGACATGACCAATGTATATGAGAGGATTTATAAATACAACGAGACGTTCCCAGACAACCCCATCACAGAGTCGGATATCGACCGTCATAGAAATACCATGCACAGCAGAGAGCAGAATGCAGTTGACGGATTCCAAGCCAAAAAGAAATGGGCAGGGTATTTAAGAGAAGAATACGGGGTTAGGGATTAATTAGTAAGCCAAACGCGAACGCCCAGAACACCATCTGTAACGTCACGCTTGGCTATGATCTTAACCTTGGAAAGTTTAGCCCGACTATAAGCGACCGCAATAATACGATCAGGGTTCATAGTCGGGATAAAGAAGCTCTGCCCTAACTCCATGTAGTCGAAAGGGAAGAGCCATACAGGTTCGTTTGTATTTGAATCAATCTCAACTTTCATTTTTAACAAAAATCTCGTCTGGAATCTTCTCTTTAAACATATACAAATGCACAGCCGATGTGCTGCTGCGTCCACCCCAGTTATCAGTCAAGCGCTTCTTGACCTTACCGACTAGGATACCTTTGTCCTTCATATGGTCTGCAAACGCTCTTGTATCAAGCTGCAACTTGCGTAGGTGTTCGTCCAGTATCTTTGTAGATACATAATACAGTCGGTTATCAACTTCTATGCGAGCCATCAATGCCAGCTTAGGTTCGACTATGACGTTACCGTCCTTGACCACAATCGTGCCACCCAAGTTTTGGTTCTGAAACTCGCCTAGTATGCTTTCATAATCGACATTGTTAAGTTTATTAGCGCCCTCTGTTTGCTCCTTCAGGTGTGAAAGTAGTACTTTATAGATGCGTTCTAAATCCCAATCAATGATGCCACGCTCGACAGCAAGTTCGCCGCCAGCAAATGATACTGACACTAAATGGTCGTAATATCTATAACTCGTGTCGTGACCAAAGTCCTTCTGGAATCTTATCTTCCACTTCTCTACCCTGCGTTGGATTTCCACGTCGCCGACTTCAAATAGGTACTGGATGTAATCCGGCCCAGCATGACCGTAATTCAGTCTCATGGGTTCAATGATTTGGGAAGGTAGCGTAGGGTCATCGGTAAACGGTTTCGGCTTCCGATAATTAATGTCTATGAGACGCGCTAACTCACCATCTGGGTTGGCCTTGTTAGTATTCAGTTTAGCAATCAAAGATTGGTTAGACGTTAAGAACGCGATCAGTTGGGTTTCAGTTGGGATGTCCCGCAGTGCGTCAGATGACGCCTGCATACGCAACTTGCTCTTTCCGTCAGACACTTTGTGTATAAGATCGGATACTTCCTCTGGAGGTCTGTTTGAGGCTTCGTCCAACGGCATCATAATGTTTTTAAGGTTGACCATCCATTGGAGCAAAGCGTTGTCCGTAGCAGAGGTTCTTTTAGTTCCCGACAAACTTAACTTCTTAGGCTCACCGAATAGGCTAGCGCCGCAAAACAAAGATCCTGACTTACCGATACCTGTGCCACCAGTAAAGCAAACTGATACACCATTGATCGGTGTGAATCTAATAAGGGGCGAACCTAGACCGCACAGCAAAGGCAAACAAAAGAGTTCAAGCCCCTCCTTGTTCATCAAAGCCGCGCCACGCTTCCACTCGTCGTAGCTGCCTTCCTTTACCAATATCTTCGACACGCCTAACACAAAGGCAGAAGCAGCGGTACGTTTAGTAGTTCCATCTCTTCTATACTCTGTATTGCCAATGACGAATCCATCCTTGTCATCCGTCCAGCCCATCTGCTTACGCATCTGTTCAGCTTCTTTCAAATTCAACATATAAGTTACCCATAGGTTGATGTAGTTAACCATGTGGTTAATATCTTTAGGTTTAAAATTCACACCAATACTTAAAACCAAATCCCTAACTTTGTCCGGAGACTGCGATTGTCTTACTGGAATCTGTAGATCACGGGGAGGGTCATGCGGCAGAATATGACGCATTAAAAGAATCTCACCATTCTGAGGGTCGTACATACGTTTGATTGGAAAGAAGTCGTGCTGCCAAATCTCTTTGACTTCCTCTTCCTTGATGTATATACCACCGTTCTTGCCACGTACATAAGGGAATAATTGTTTTGGAAAACTATCAATGACAGGATTTATTGAAAGGTCATCATCAAACTCGATGGGTTCATCTGATGCCTCCGCCTCTTTAAAGTGCTTTCCAAAATACAATGGGTTTGTAATCTTGCCTTTAAACGGACAGCCTTCACACCCCTGCGGATTACGTGACGCAAACACTTCGCAGCTATGCGGTTTACCGTAAGTCTCATTTGCCTTACGCAGAGTTTCTTCAGCGTCGTAGGCAGGGTACTCTTCAGACAGTTTATGTATTGCCTCTTCCCAATCGTCACAGTGCCGCGCAATTGACAAAGCCGAGTGCCACAACGGTTCAGGTAACGTCGCTGCGTGTTCGATACAATACCTAATCTGTTTACAACCCTTGTCATCCTTAAAGCTGTTAATAACAATCTGATCGAATAACGTCTCGTAGTTAGGTGAGTTATAAATAGACGAAGTATCTTCATCTAAACCTTTCTTAGCCTCACTAAGAATACTAGCCAGCGACTTAGTTAAGTTTGGTTCCCCAACTATCTTTGTTATATCTTGTAAGTCATGCTCTTCAATGTCGGCGACTAGGAATCTCGTAGGCAGGGGTGGGTCAGATTTAAAATTAAAGGTATCAGGGCAGCGCATAATCCGAGACACATCCGCAGTAACGGATGGATCAATCTTTATATGCTCCATGCAGTATGCTTTGAATTTCTCAGCGTACTGCTTCCATTCCGCGCTAGGCAGGTCGGACTTCAAGGCCCAATAAGCGTGTATGCCATTCCCAGAATCAATGACTACGGGAACAGGAAGTCCAGAGCTGTCTACAAAATTAACAAGAGCTTCTAAGGCTTCGTCCTTGTTAGAATACTTCTGCGGGTCATCGCCCACATCAAGGTCTATAAAGAATGACTTAGCGTAAGCTGCGTTATCACCCTTGCGGCTATACCCGTTAAACGTGTTAGGTGCTACGAATACATTGTTATTTCCTTCTACCAGTCGATCAATCTTTTCAATCAGTTCGTCGATGCTCTCGGCAAAGTGGTGAGTTACCTTTCCACCCTTTATAGCTGCCGCGCAATAAACTCCCTGCCCCGATAAAATCTTTTCATAAAATTCTTTTTTCATAACCTTCAGAGAAAAAAAGACGGCGTAGCCTTGACTACGCCGCCAAGGGGGGTATACATTAAAGAGCGAATGAATCCATAAACTGTTTGATAGCTTCTCGATTCTTTTTACGAATGTCGCAGCCATTAAACCATCTATAGAGCGTCATTCTTGTTACTCCTAATTCCTTTGAGACGAAATCAATACTTAGCTTTTTCGCTATGCAAAACTTAGCAAACTTGACCCCGAACGAATCGGGGTCGCCATTCTTAACCGTCTCTAAAATTTTCGGACTATAACCTTTAGTCATTACTTACCTTTCTTTCCCCATTTCTTGAGGACATCCGGCACATCATCAACAGTGACTTCTTGTTTAGGGGATTCACGTAAAACAGGTTTGTCCTCAGCAGGTGCAGACGCTTCTACTACCTCTTCAGATTCGTCGTCGCCACCATCTTGCTGATACACGTTCAGCTTAACAGCGCGTTCGGCTTCTTGAGATTTCGACTGTTCGACAATATCACTCAGCACGTCTTCCGGCACGGCTGCGATAGGTGCAAACTGTAACTTTGGAACCGGAGAGTTAATATCAAAACTTGCCTCGGTGATTACTCGGCTCGCGCTGATATTGTTACTTGCTAACATCTGGACGTATGCACGGAAAGGCCATTTGCCGTCAGCCTCTTTGCCGAATACAGAGGTTGGGGGAAGGACTAATTGCATTACATCCCCTGCTGGGTCGTGTGGTAACACAACCGCTGTACGCCATTGCAAGCGACAGGCAGAGCTTTGACCGTTAGCTGCGCTACCCTTGATAGACATTGGGCATTGTTCGCAGGTTTTGGCAATGGGATTCTTAACTTCGGCATCAGGCACTTTGCTGTCGTTCGACCAACAACTAGGGGCTACTTTCTCGCCTTCCTTGTACCCTTCAGAATAATAAGAGCGTGATGGGTTGTGAGCCATCTTCACAAAGATCAGGTTCATCTTCCGACCTTCAATGACACTCACTTGCTTACCGCCTACAAACTTACGGAACGCACCACCTTTAATGCTGATGCGCTTGCCACCGCTAATACTACCGGCAACTGCTTTGGTATCGTCGTCCAATCCTTGTACGACTGGGAGACTGTTTTTAATCGTTAAAATCAAATCTTTGCTGCTCATAACTAACTACCTTTACTTAATGTTACTGATTACTTACTGGATGGTTTACGAACACTAATGCCGTATTCCTTCGCTACATTGACACCTTCAGGGAGACCTTCGCCTTCATGCTCTGACATAAATTCCTTGAAGTTGCCTTGATGGATTCGCTTCTCTAACACTTGCGGGATACGATGTTCCAACACAAAATTATAAAAGCTATCCCAATCGGAGCACGAATAGCGTTCTTTAACTTGACGCATAATCGTACCCTCGTCTGTCTTAATGCTATCCGCATTAAGTTCATTACAAAAAGCTAACATCAATGTTTCTAACTCATCCATATCAGCTTTAAGTTCTGAATCCTTTGATTCGTATTCGCGCTTTAGAATATCACGCTCTGTACGAATCTTAATATACGCTGCTGCTAAATCTTTTGCATCTGTACTCATATGCCCATTTCCTCTTTGTATAAGTCTACTAATTGTTGATGATTATCAATCTTACCTTGAAGCATCTTGTAAATGCGTCTCTCCACTTCACTCCCTTCCAAATGAACCACAGTCATTTTATTCTGCTGCCCTACCCGATCAATCCGCGCAACGCACTGCATGTAAGTCTCAACCGACATCACAGGACTCCAAAAGACGATAGTATCCGCAGCAGTCAATGTAACGCCATGCGATGCTGCTTGTGGTTGGATAACTAAAACTCTTGGGTCTGTAAGCCTTTGAAAATTATTGATGAGCCTAGTACGTTCAGATAAAGATACGTCACCTTGAATTACCTCCGCGCTAGTACCATTGTCAACTAAATACCGATGCACGATATCAATCGTATGCCGGTAGGGGACAAAGATTATAACTTTATTAGACGTTTCGTCAAGCACTTCTTGCAAAGCATTTAATCTTGGGCTGATATCAAACTCTAAAACATTCCGTGTGTCAGTGTATACAGCACCCCCTGACACTTGTAGCAACTTGTTGAGATTCGCTGCGGCGTTGACAGCACTGACTTTTTCTGAGTCATCAATCTCAATAATGAACTGAGTCTTGAGATGCTTGTAGTATTTTTCCGCTTGCGGTGTCATAGGCACGTGGCGAGTCTGATATATAACAGGCGGTAAATCTGTGCAGTCTTTCTTTGCATACCTAATAGCAGGTTGCAGTGCAACATGTACGTCATGCTTTGCGTTCAGTTTAGGCAGCCAACGAAATCGGCTTTGTTGGTACATGACTCTATCACGCCAAGCTGTTACAAACTTAGGAACTCTATTGGGCGAAACCAATCTTGATAATCCAAAAGCATCTACAGGAGATTGCGAAGCTGGCGTTCCTGTCATCATCCATAGCCATGTTGTAGGTGTTAATAACTTGGCTAATACTTTCCAGCGTTTGGTTGACGGACTCTTGTACGCATTGGCTTCGTCAATAATAATCAAATCGAACTTGGCGGCTGCTATATCATTAAACGAAACCCCAACACCATCATAGTTGATGATTACGAATTCGTAACCTCCGCTAATAATCTTAGCGCGTTTGTGTGCAGCGCCGTGGGCAATGCCGCATGATCTGTGCATTGCAGTTTTAAAGATGTCGTCTTGCCATGCGCTTTTCATAATTGACAACGGACAAATAACCAGAACTCGTTTTACCAAACCTAAATTCATTAAGTAGTCTGCCGCCCATATCGCTGCTGAAGTCTTGCCTGTCCCTGCCTCGTTAAAACAAAAGGCTCGCTGTCGTATACTTAAAAATGATGCAGTGTCTTTCTGATGCGCGAAAGGTTTATAGAAGCCGGGCCAGCCATAATCTCTCAGGATTGGGGACGGAATGTTTGGCAGATATTGATTCGGTTGAGCTGCGTCAAGTATCTTCGCTACCTTAGCGGTCTCGTCGTACTCCCAATAGAACATCAAATCGTTTGCGCCCATCTTGGCAGATTTATCTACTACCGAAACAATCTTGTCCCGTAGAGGCGTATCTACTGTAATACGCACTGCGCTGTCATCTAAAACTTGCATATAACTCCTTTTAACTGAACCCCTTACGGGGGTTAGTCGGTTCAATCAGCGGATAAAAGCGTATTCAAAGAATACAAACTCCACCTTGAACTGGCACGGTTTGACTACACACTATAGTCGGGGGATGAATGACCCCACACCTTGACACTCATGCCTTGCCTAGTGTTCACTTCATTGAACCGTCAGCGTTGCGTTTGAATGACCGATTCTTGTGCGGCGATTCTAAACGAACTCCATCTTTGTTGCTACCACCTTTGGATAGCGCCTTAACGTGAGCAACGTCCTTACCTTTGCGACTCACACCCTTCTTGTCTAACTTGCGTCTTGCGCGTTGCCGCTCCATGCGATTCTCGTGTTCGCCTCTAGCGACTTGCTGCTTGTATTCCTTTTTGTAAGGTCTAGCTTTGTTTACGTATGGCATGATTACTCCCGATTAAATTCACAACTGGATACTGGGCAGAATTTACATAACCCTGATGGACGCTTAAGCCATTTACCTGTCTCTATAGACATCTCTAGCCGCATCAAGTCAGGTCTGAAATCTTCCCAATACTTATCTATCTTATCTCGCGTGTAGTACTCGTCTACAAACTTATTCTTTAGAACGAATAGCAGTCCACCTTTTACACTCTTAACTTCAGGGAAATGAAAGAATATCATCTGCGCCATTAGCTTTAATTGCTTGGTGTCTGCGTACTTATCGTTGCCTGTTTTGTAATCAATCACGTAGGCTTGGTCGCCTTTAACAATAAGTAAGTCCGCAATGCCACGCACCCAGTAGTCAGGTGCATCAAACGGACATGGTGTGTAATCTATACGCAACGCCAATTGATGCTCAATGTATTTATCCCCTTCGATATCTAACACAGCATCGACCAACGGCTTGTACTTCTTGTACAGTTTAGGCAGTTCAGCTTTACCCAGCGCGTAATCCTCAAATGCCTTATGCACATCTTTACCAAAGATCGTGTACTTGGTATCTTGCACCTTGTAGTTGTTAAGTACCTTTACCTCGTGGTATTGCTTTGGGCAATTCACAAATTGCTTTAGACTACTGAATGACCACTTAACCATTAACACTCTCCGTAGGATTTTCCGTACTTAACTTCACACGCCACAGGCAATCCCTCTGCCCATACAGGGGGTGTAGACATACAAAGTTCGATATATTCTAGTGCATTTTCTAACTCATCGTCAGGCACAACGTACACCAAAGCATCGTGTACAGTCAAGCAGGGTCTGTAATGCCTCGATATCCAAAGCATCTGTTCGCCTACGATAATCCTAGCCAACGCTTGCACCACGTTCTCTACCACCGAGCCGCCCCATATACTAACCACCCCTCGTCGGGAATCGTATATGGCTTTGCCATCTGACTTTCTCAGATTGTTGTAGCGAATGTACAAACCATTAGGCAGTTTTATCCCATCCTTGTCAACTATCAGCGCCTCGTTCTGACCAAGATAGATTGGTTTAGTATCCTCACTGGACGACATCAGACGGTCTAGGACTCTATCGGACTCTGCCCACAATTTGGTAATTTTGTTGTTAGTGTTCCTATATAGGTCTACTATGCGCTTGCATTCGGCATCGTCCAACTCAGCCCCACCCAAAGCTAAGGTCTGTTGTAGTTTCTTAGCCCCAGTGCCATAGCCCAGTCCCAACACGCAGGTCTTGCCTACGAACCGTTCGGTCGGATTGGCTTTACTAATAGGGCGGTTATACACCATCGTCGCAAACACACTGTATACATCTTCTTTATTGGCAAATTGCTTCACCACATCGCTTTGTCCTGCCAACCACGCAAGCACACGCGCTTCAATCTGGCTTGAGTCTGAATTGATTATTGAATGGTTCGGGGGAGCAATAATCGCGTTTTTCAGAGCTTTTTTGTGCTTATCGCGGCTAGGAAGGTTTTGAAAATTAACTGAATCAAGCCCACTCCAACGACCAGTATGAGCGCCGTAATACTTGAGAGGAACAGGCAGATAGCCACGATTATTTGCCCCAATGTTAATAAACCGTTCAATGCGGCTCTCCTCGATTGTAGATTTAGTACCCAGTCTTACTGCACACAATTGTTGTATCAGCGGATTCTCATGATCTTGTAATGCAATGAATCCCTCATCTGTTTTAGCTAGTGCGTAAGTTTCCTTGCCAGTAGTTGCGCTTACTTTCATTGGAGGTTTAATTCCAAGATGCTCCAGTAGACTAGCGAATTGTGGATTGCTAGATAATTGCTTTCGCACTTCCTCTTCAGTGTCAACTTCCAACGCGCCCATCAATGACGTTAGCATCTTTGACTTCTCAAGTTTGACTTGTTCAAGTCTCTGTACAAGTAGCGCGTCATCTACCATAAGCGTTGGCTCAAAGTACATCCTAAGCGTCAGATCAATCAGCTTTAATTCCTTTTCAGGAAACGGCATCATCTTGCGGTAAAGATCATAAGTAAGATCAACGTCGTTGCGGCAATAAGCCCCATACCGAGCGAGATCAGCAGAATCAAAATCAACCAGTCGCTTACCCAATGCGTTGATGACTTCATTACCCTTTTCCCCAATCTGATAACGAGATGCCAGTGCTTTGAGACTCCCACCTGCATCGACACCGTGGATAGCCCTTGCCATACACAATGTATCTAGCCACATCTTGGGTTTAATCCCATACTTCCACGCAAGGATAGAGCCGTCAAACAAAGTGTTATGGCAGAGGATTGTATAGTAAGACCACTCCTTGTGACCTCTCTCCAAGACAGCTTCTATCTTAGCCGAGTCGGAGTACCACTTGCTTGGGCCATCATCCTCCTTCATGCCCATGCCTATAACTTCAAACCGTGGGTCGTTGATATACTCCTCAGTAGTCATTTTGGACAAAGAATAGTCTTTGTCGTAGTAAGTTTCAAAGTCGATAGTAATGATGCTCATTCCACTTCCTTAACCTTATTGAGCTTCTTTAGGTGTGCGTTGTCTTTCAGTTGTTGGACTTGCGTTCGCAACTCAGTGATCTCTTCGATAGCCAGTTTGATGTCGCTCTCCCACAGGCAGGTGCGTTGTTTGATTGCGTTCTCAAGCCGCTCCAATATATTAGCTTTTGGTTTAGTATCCATGATTACTCCGCTAAATATTTTTTGAATTGCTGCAAGAAAGTCTCAGCCCGACGATTCCAACCGCCCAAGAATTTAGCTTGTGACGGATTGTGTTCAGCGATTGCTTTGTAAAACTCGAACCGTGAATTAACCATTACGTCAATCAAGTCCTCGTCGTGGTGATTGATCGCAGCGATTGTGCCTGAACCCAAGATACCATCAGCCGTAACGCCAACTGCCTTCTGCACATCTTTTAAAACGTGCATTAAACAATACATTGAACCGCACAAAGAGTCGAACAGGTATGCAGCTACTTCAGGATTCTTAAACTGGTCGCCACGAACCTTGTCCCAAAAGTCTTCCTTGTAGATTGCGACAACTCGCGCCAAGTTCAGATTATCAATGTCTACATCAGGATGTCCTGCTTTTGCAATGCCGTACTTGGTCATACCACCTGCATCGTCAGCACCGCCCGATGTCCCACACTTTTTCCAGTTCGTACCGTTAATAATTTCAGGGTCTTTATCGTTAAAAACCCCACCACCTTCAAACCACAACGCTGTATACACAGCAGCTTTAAACGCTTCCATCAGTCTCTCCTTTTAAAAACCTTATACATAAATGAATTTTTCTTTCGTTCTAATTTCAAATTCTCTAGGTAATTAATAACCTCTATTGCTTCTGAAAAATCAATTGGTTGACCTTTGCGAACCATATCACTTAATTTTTCCAAACGATCATCTTTCATTTGTGTTTTCATTTTTCAACTCCGAAATGTTTTCGGCACGATATTACAAGTTCACTCAATGTATCTTCAAAAGGCTTGTTTCCAGCAAACACAATAACTTCTGATTCTTCAGATTCATCAGAGTAGGGACAGCCATATACAATGATGTCCCCACTTAGTTCTTCCACAGAAACTTTAATATTGTTATCCTGAAAGAATTTTTCATCAGCTTCGTAAACATTCTTACAATCAATTAATTTTTCGCCGTTACGATTAAAATGATGGATAGTCAAACTCATTTTTCAACTCCGAAATGTTCTCTTAATTCAGCACCAGATAGGTTCCACTCTTGATCAACCAATTTAGCACATTCCAGAACAATCAACTCGGCAAACTTGAAAGGATCCAACTCACCTGTCACGTAATCGCCATTGCCTTCTAAAATAATTGCTTGATCATATAGTTTTATGATTCGTTCGTTCATCTGTTCTTCTCCTTGAGCTTGGCTTCTATACGTTTGTAAATATGCC
>Ga0214166_1000845_pt1 | contig 14490 bp, 13 predicted proteins | sample TroBogepilimnion_27_FD_153005 | JGI IMG/M metagenome (GOLD analysis project Ga0214166, IMG submission 153005) | Freshwater microbial communities from Trout Bog Lake, WI - Practice 18AUG2009 epilimnion v3 | ecosystem: Environmental > Aquatic > Freshwater > Lake > Epilimnion/Euphotic zone ...
TCCATTAGCAAGACCTAGGTTATTTAAGGTTACTTCACGAACGACCGCGTCTGTTAAAATATCTAAATTTCCACTGGCTAAGGCAGGAGGTAAATGAACGGTAGGGGACTGATAATTAGCCCTAATTGCGCAGCCTCGGTTACATGGAGTTGCCCAAAAACAGGCCGCTCTATTTCGCATAGATTCAGCGACTAAGCGCTGGGCAAGCGGATTATTTGGATGTAGTTTCCTAGGTATATTGTCTGCATCTAAGCGGGTACTCAGTACGGCTCGGTGAATAGCAACTATCGGAATTCCTAGTTTTTTTCCACGCTGCTGAGCTAAGATTTCACCAAGCCTTGGTTTCGGAGGAGGTAAGAGAATTCCAGGAGGAGAATCAGGACTATTTTCAATGCCTTCTGCGTCCCCATAAACTCCGACAAGCATTTCAACTTTATCGTAGTAGGGTGCTACATCTTCATAGCTGATAGGCCAGTTGATTCCTAAACCGTCTCTATCTTTTGGCTTAAAATCATAGGGTCCGTTTCTAAACGCGTTACGTGCCCAGTGGTTTGTTCTGCCACCCAACATACGTGATCTCCAGAGCATGTAGCGTTGGTCGGGATGGGATGAGGCACTTGTGTAAGGCTCGCCTGGAATCACCCAGCCGCCATTCACCGTGGAGTCAAAAAAGCCAAGTGGTTTATCTGGCGTTTCTGCACCTCGAAGGGGAGCGTCACCGTTCGTCTGAAACATAGGAGTTTCAGAGACGGGATCGTAATTTCTACCCGATTCAAGCATCAGTACTTTGATGCCTTCCAAGGTTAAATTGTAGGCGGCTTGGCCACCTGCTGCTCCTGATCCAACAACAATGACATCGTAGTCATTTTTGATCTGTTTTACCGAAATAAAGGGCATGGGGTTTTGAGGATTTGATGGGTACCAATCGGGTATGTCAAGAGGCCTAAAAATGAGCCCATTTTATGACAAAAAACGGTAGCCCATGGGTTACGAAAAAATGGGCTCAAAACGATGTGAATAACTTGGGGATAAAAAAATGAAGTTTTCAGAGCGGATTTACTTGCAAAAGTGGGGTAAAATGGGGAGAAATGGGGCGTTGTGGGGCAAATACCCCGTTTACACCCTTTCATGTCACTTCCTGGCAAAGCATTTTTCACCGGCCTTTTTAGGCACAACTTGGACGATAAAGGTCGTTTAACGATCCCGTCTGCGTGGAGAACTGCACATGCTGAAGGAGAGAGTTTCTTAGCGACTCCACATCCAGATGGTTACATCGCTGTGTTACCTCCACTTGAAGTAGAAAAGCTTCACGAAAAAATTGCGCAGATGGCGCTAAGCGATGGAGCAGCGCAAGATTTCGCAGCACGGTTTTTCGCACAAACACAAACCTTCGCCTTTGATAAGCAAGGTCGTGTTGGTGTGGATGAAGCCTTACTCAAGCACGCGGGCATCAGCAAAGAGGCTGTCCTCGTAGGTTCGCTCACAAAATTTAATCTCTATTCGCCAGCACGTTGGAGCAAAGTTGAAGACCGTACGTCTGGTGAGAACTTCGGCGATTTAATGCGCCGATTAGGAATTTGATGACAGCGTACGACACAACTTTTGTCGCAAACGCCGCAGCACCTGTGGGGCATAAACCTGTTTTACTAAACGAGGTTTTAAAATTTTTCGCTCCTAAAGAAGGTGCTCGCTATCTCGATTGCACGTTTGGTGGTGGCGGACACACGCAAGCTCTCCTCGATTCAGCAAGCAAGGTTTCAGTGATTGCTTTAGACCGTGATCCTGATGCACAGGCAAGAGCAGCGGAGCTTTCCAAAAAATATCAAGACCGATTTCAATTAGTTGATCTAAACTTTGGAGATCTTGGATCTCTTCCAAACCGTGACTTTGATGGAATCTTATTTGATCTAGGCGTTTCCTCATTTCAGTTAGACAACCGGGAGCGTGGGTTTTCATTTCGCTCAGATGCTCCAGCGGATATGCGCATGGATCCTCGCAGTGGGGTATCCGCGTCAGAGTGGTTAGAGAGTGCCTCAGAATCCATGCTTGTGTTAGCGATTCGTGACTACGGCGAAGAAAAGCAGTGGAAGCGTGTTATTCGGGCAATTATTGCTGCTCGTGGAACGGGAGCGCTTGCTCGTACTTCGTCTCTTGCTGAAACGATTGTTAATGCGATTCCTGAAAGGGAAAGACGCGTAGCACGTATTCATCCAGCAACACGTTCATTTCAAGGGATTCGTATCGCAGTAAACGATGAACTAGGCGCTTTAGAAAAAGCACTTCCAGAGGCCTTTGAGCGTTTAGCATCAGGCGGAGTTTTATGTGTGATTAGTTTTCACTCATTAGAGGACCGTGCTGTGAAGCGTGCGATGCGCCGCTGGTGCGGAATGCCTGAAAGTGAAGAGGATTCTATGCCTCAAGATTTACGCGTCAAAAAAGCGGAAGCGCTTACAAAGCGTCCAGAAATTCCGACCGATTTAGAAATTGAAAATAACGCTCGCAGTCGTTCAGCCAAGTTGAGGGCTATAAAAAAACTGTAACTAAAATTTAAATACACTTATGAAAACGCTACAAAACCGAGCCTTTGTTAATCCCTTCGTGATGGGAACGATGTTAGTCGTCTGCGGTAGCGGCGCTATTGGCTTAGGTTCTGTGTGGATGCGCCATCAGATTTCAGTCGCTGCTAATGAGAATAAAGTGATTGAAAATCATATTGTTGAAGTAGGGCGCTTAAATCAGCAAGTCACTGCTTGGGTCGCTGAAGAGCAGGATATTACAGCGCTGCTTAAGAAAAATAATGAGTGGCACTTAGGACTTGTTCCTCCTCAAGAAGGCCAGGTTCAAATTATCGCTCAGAATTCAGTCGCTCGTCTTACTGCAAAAAGAGACCAAGGCATTTTAACGGACCGAGGAATTAATTCAGCGGCTCCTAAACCCATTACCTTTAGCATTCCTGTGCAGCGTTAATTTATGTCAAAGGGGTTTGCCTCCAGTCACCGAATGACGTTTATCGCAGTCTTAGCACTGTGCGTCTTTGGGTCGCTCGAATATCGGCTATACTCCTTACATGTACTGAAACGAAATCACTATTTAAGTTATGTAGAACACGTAAGACATGAAATTATTCCCACGTATTCAAGGCGTGGTGATATTCGTGATATCAATGGGGCACTGCTTGCAACAAGCATGTCGGTCGTAGAAGTTGGAGTAGACCCTAGTGTTTTAAGAGATAAGGAAGAGTCCAAATGGCCACAACTAGCTGAGCTGCTAGGAATGCCTTTTGAAGAATTAAAAACCATTTTAACCACCAAGTACCGTGAGGCCTCTGTTACTGGCGTAAAAAACCCCCAAGGCTTGGTGTTTCATTTAGAGAGTAATCAACCCAAAGTAGAAAAAGAGCAGACGGAAATAACGCAGGACATGCCTGGTGTTACACTTCCTAAAATTGAGAATCCGACGGTTCAGGCAGACAATGACGATTCTACCGTCATGGACGAGGCGGATAATACGGGTAAGCGCTTAATTCGCTATGCCCGCTTAAGTAAAGGAATCGACCAAGCCCGGTATGCAGAGATCGAAAAACTAAAGATACATGGAGTCTATGGTACGAATGTGTACCGTAGGGCCTATCCTCATAATGAATTAGCCTCGCATTTAATTGGATACTTAAATCATCAAGAAGTACCTCTTACCGGTATTGAGCATTACGCTAACTTCTTTTTAAGAGGACAAGATGGTTGGGTTGAAACCGAGAAGGATGGTAAACAACGGGAGCTGGCTCAGTTTAGAACCAGAGAAGTGCCCGCTGCCGATGGCTACTCGGTTGATCTTTCGATTGATTCCGCAATTCAGCACTTAGCAGAGGCTGAACTACAAGAAATTCGGGATAAATATTCTCCACAAAAAGCCACTATCATTATTTCAGATCCAAGAACGGGATTTATTCTGGCGATGGCAAATTATCCCACGTTTAATTTAAACGAATATAATAAGCTACCTGCATCAGAGTTATCGAAGATGCGCAATGTGGCAGTCTCTGATTTATACGAACCAGGCTCCGTATTTAAAATTATTGCAGCATCTGCAGCGCTTGATGATGGCTTAGTAAATCCAAATACGACCTTTGACTGCACACTCAAAGAAATTGAATACAAGGGAAAGATAAAGCCGCTTCCAGCAGAGGATAAGAGTGATCACTTTGATCATCCACTGACTGTTTCAGAAATCATTGCTCACTCCTCAAACAAAGGAGCAGTTCAACTGGCGATGAAGCTAGGTGAGCAGCGCTTTTATGATTATATGCATTCTTTTGGTATTGGTTTACCAACCGGTTTTCCTGTTGGTAACGAACCGGATGCTCGTACCTTTAGAATATTCGTTCCACCACCAAAATATTGGGATGGTCTCACATTCACACGTATTCCGATGGGGCAGTCCGTTGCTGCTACAGCACTCCAAATGCATCAAGCGATGGGTGTTATTGCAAGTGGTGGTGTACTTTTAAAACCGCAAATCATTAAACGCATACGCGATTCAAATGGTGATATTGTTTGCCGTTTTGACCGTGTGGAAGAACGCCGTGTTATCAAAGCAAGTACTGCAAAAACAATGGCACGCATGTTACTTGGGGTAACCTCTGGTTCTGATAGTACTGGTTTTAGAGCTGCGATACCTGGTTACGAAGTAGGTGGAAAAACAGGAACGACGCAAAAATTAGTGCCGATGCAAATGGCGAGCGGTAAGAGTAAATTAGTTTATTCTAAAACGCATCACGTTTCCTCCTTTGTAGGCTTTTTCCCAGCAACGGATCCTCAAGTAGAAATTTCTGTGATTGTGGATGATGCTGATGCACGTACCCCAGGTAAGATTGGTTACGGCGGTCTCGTAGCAGCACCTTCGTTTAAGCACTTAGGTGAACAGCTCATTCCTTATATGGCAATTCGTGCACCGTCGGTACTTGGTGCTGCAGGTCGCTCGATGGTTGTTACGCAAGGAGGTAATCCATGATCGGATACCTAACACACGATTATGCCTTAATTCATGCTTTAGCAGATAAGGCCAAAACAAAACCAGTGCGTGAGTTAAAAGCCCTCAACCGCTTTATTGCACGTGCACCGAAGCTGTCTGATTATCTCAATGATGATGAAGTCCAGTTAGTTAAAGGTCCGCTAGAATGTCCTGTTTCAGGATTAGCTACTGAGAGTAGGCGAGTTGTTCCGGGTAACGTTTTTTTTGTATTAGAGGAAAATGTTCGTAACGGGTCTGCCGATATTGATGAAGCAATCAGTCGCGGTGCTACAGCTATCGTCACAGGAAAAATGCCCAGCGCTCTTCCGAGTAAAGTTACATATGTTAAAGTTAAGCAGGTTGAATCCGTTTTAGTTAAAGTAGCTAAACGTTATTTTAAATCACCTGATACCTCGTTAGGGCTTGTGGGTATTGCAGGAAGTAATGGAAAAACAACCGTAGGCTATTTAATCAAAGCACTTCTCGGTGATGCGGAGCCATCTGGTCTATTCAGTTCGATTAGTTATGATTTAGGAACACGGACAGTTCCTTCTTATACCTCAACGCCAAGCGCTATTGATTTATTTGGAATGATGGCGCAAATGCGTGACGCAGGACTTCGCCGAGCCATTGTGGAAATTGAATCTGAAGCTCTTAAGCGTGAACATATTCATGCGCTTCAGTTAAAAGTGGCTGTCTTTACCAATCTGAATTCAGTAGATCCAGAAAAGGTAGATCAGGAATTTAAAAACCAGGTTGATTTCTTCACAGGTAAATTAGGCAGAGCTCCAGAAGTTGCTGTAGTTAATATCAGTGACGGCTTTGGTGCCAAGTTAGCATCAGAAATCAAAGAAACGGCACCTCAGGTAAGACTTATAACGGTGGGGTATGATGAGTCAGCAGTCGTTAGAGTTGATCAGGTTGTTGCAACGAGTTTGGGGACGTCAGGAGTTTTAAAGTGGAAAAAACTAGATGGTTCTACCAGTGAAGCGGCATTTCGCTTAGATCTTGTTGGTTCCTTTAATCTTACCAATTTACTGTGCGCATCAGCAGCCTGTTTAGGACTAGATAAAGATCCGATCTTATTTTTAAACCGCTTAAAGCACTTCCAAGATATTCCAGGGCGCATGCAGCGTATTGAGGTTGGACAGGCTTATGACGTGTTTGTTGATCATGCACCAACTAGTCATGCGTTTTATAGTTCGTTAGAGGCCTTAAGAAAGTTAACTTCAGGACGTTTACTTGTCGTATTTGGAAGTGCGAGTAATCGCAGTTTAGCAGAAAGAAAAGCACTGGTTCAGGTAGTACAAGCACATGCTGATTTTTCCTTTGCAACGCTCGATAACAGTTACGAGCAAACACCAGAAGCGATTTTTAGCGATATGCATCAAGGGGTGCGCGATCCCGCAAGGATTGCATGGGTAGAGGATCGTAGACGTGCGATTAATGTTGCACTCGATGTCGCGAAAAAAGGAGACACGGTTGTTATTGCTGGGAGAGGTCACGAAAGTTTTCAACAGGTCGGTGGTGCTATGCATCCGTTTGATGATAGACAGGTAGCTTCTGAATTAATCTTAAGTAAACTGCCTAAAGAAGAAGTCGCATGAGCTTATTTTCGGCACATAAATTAAGTACATGGACAGAAGGTAAATGGACGTCTCTACCGAGTGCAGAGATTACTTCATTTAGTATTGATTCACGTCACTGCGCAGCAGGTGCGATGTTTGTTGCGATTAAAACAGAAAAAAGAGACGGACATCATTTTTTAAACGATGCAAAACAGGCAGGAGCAAGCTGTGCTCTGGTTCAGAACTATGTTCCTGATGTAGATATTTCGCAGTTGGTAGTAAAAGATACGGTCAAAGCATTTCAGCTTATTGCAAAGAATCACCGCCTAGAATTTAAAGGCCCTGTCATTGGAGTAACGGGGAGTGCTGGTAAGACATCAACAAAAGAAATTTTGGCGTTACTCTTAGGTGGAAAAGACACGGTTCTCTCAACCGAAGGAAATTTAAATAACGAACTGGGGGTGCCTTTAACGTTAACACGGATAGATCCTCGTAAGCATACCCATGCTGTGATTGAGGCAGGAATTAGTGGTCCTTCTGAAATGCAGCTCTTAGCTGATATGATTCAGCCAGATAGTGCTGTCGTTACACTAATTGCACCGGCACACTTAGAGAAACTGATTACCTTAGAAGGTGTTGCTAACGAGAAATCAGTACTCCTGCAAAAGGTTAGATCGGGTACACGGTTTTTTCCTGCTAGCTGTCTTGCTTACCACGCTTTTAAAGCATTAACCGGCAAGGTGTGTATTTTAGGCAGTGAGGAAAAGGGTGCTCTTGTAACGCTAACGCATACTGCGACTACGACTGAACTCAGTTTGTGTGGTGATACACTACCTCAGGTTAATTTTAGTTTACCTCGAGTCAGTGACGGTATGGCGTCCAATGCAGGATTAGCGCTTCTTGTCGCTCTTGATTTAGGTATCCCAAGTGAGGTCTTAAATAGTCGCCTTAAAACATGGCACGCCCCGTCCATGCGCGGTCAGATTCTTACGGATAAAGAGCGTTTGATTTATCTGGATTGTTATAATGCAAATCCAGCCTCCATGCTTGATGCCCTAAGTGCCTTCGAGCGTGCCAGTGCAAATCATACAAAGCGTTTATTTGTGATTGGGTGTATGGAAGAATTAGGTGCTAAAGCTGCAGAGTATCACACTGAATTTGGAAAATCGCTTAAGTTAAAAATTTCGGATGAGGTTATTTTATTAGGTGATAATGCTCACTATATTGCGAGTAACTTACCACCTACTCAGGCACACATTAACCCAAGTCGTGATATAGTTCAGTCGAAAATCGCTTCCTTTCGTGGAGCAATTTTTATGAAGGGAAGTCGCCGATATGCTTTAGAAACCTACATTCCAGATCTGATTAAGTCCACTGCAAGTCACTAATTTACCATGTTAAGCTATTTTGCTCATTATTTTACAACCTTTGGTCCGTTACGTCTTTTACGGTATGTTACGCTACGTACCCTTTGCGCTACGGGCACGGCAGCTTTGATTGGCTTTATCATTGGACCTTGGCTTATTGGTCGTCTTCGTGCTCTTAAATTTGGTCAACATTACGATGATGATAGAACCGGTGATTTAGCGACCCGCTTTGATAAGAAAAATACACCAACGATGGGTGGACTGCTTATTTTTATTTGTGTGTTTGTGAGTTCTGCCCTGTGGGCAGCTCCTAATGTATGGGTATTTGTTTCCTTGTTTGTTTTCACAGCACTTACGGCCGTTGGGTTCAGAGATGATTACTTAAAAGTAATCAGAAAGAGTAGGGACGGAATTAGTTCTAAGGAAAAAATTTTATGGCAGACGCTAACGACTATAGTAGCAGTTGTTATTTTATGTCTGCACCCAATGAGCGCTCAAAAGATAAGAGAACTGTGGGTTCCCTTTATTAAGCATCCTGTGATTGGTTCATTACCCCTGGTTGCTTTATTTGTCCTTGTTTATTTTTGGATCGTTGGCTTTTCAAACGCGATTAATTTAACAGACGGACTCGATGGACTCGCGATTGGTTGTACGATCTCGGTTGCTCTTGTTTATGGTATTATGGCTTATGCGGCCGGTCGTATTACGATTGCTGAGTATTTATTTATTGGGCACGTGCCGGGAACCGATGAACTCACGGTTGTCTGCGGTGCAATCATTGGAGCAGGTATTGCCTTTTTATGGTACAATTCACACCCGGCCGAAGTGTTTATGGGTGATACGGGTTCTTTAGCACTGGGTGGATTAATTGGGGTGATCGCTTTTATGGTTCAGCAACCCTTAACCCTCGTTATTGTGGGTGGAGTGTTTGTTTGGGAGGCAGTTTCCGTGATTATCCAAGTGAGTTACTTTAAATATACCAAGCGAAGCACGGGCGAGGGTAAGCGTTTCTTTCTTATGGCTCCAATCCATCATCATTTTCAGCGCAAAGGATGGCCTGAGACCAAAGTCGTCCTTCGTTTTTGGGTTATTTCGCTCATTTGTGCGATTGCAGGTCTTGGAACACTCAAACTCAGATAAAAATAGTCACTTTTAGTACTAAATAATATTTCCATTTAACCATTAATCATTAACTTTTTTACTATGAAAATAATGAAAATCATCGGAATCGTCGCGGGGATTCACGCGCTATTCTTTTTATTGCTTTTCGCAGTGCCTGGATGCAGCTCAACATCTAAAGCTCCTGTCGCTCAATCTACGTCTAAAAAGGAGGACGCTCCAGCTCCTGCCGCAAAAGCAGATGCAGCTACACCTGCAATTGCACTTACAGTACCAGCTCCTGCTGCACCAGCTGAAGAAGGTTTAGCTCCTGCAATCACATTTAGTCCAACACGTCCAAATACTCCAACCGAAGCGGCACTGGTTGCTCAACCTGTCAGTGATGTGGTTTCTGCAAACACGTACACCGTTGTGAGTGGAGATAACTTATGGACGATTGCTAAGAAGAATCATTTAAAAGTTTCTGAATTAGCAGCAGCTAATAATATGAAGACAAGTTCAAGTCTTCGTATTGGCCAAAAACTTCTTATTCCAACAAAACCAGAACAAGCTGCAACAGCAGCAGCTGCACCTACAGCTTCAGCTCCTGCAACAGCAGCACCTGCTCCTAAGGCAGCAGCTTCAGCTCCTGCATCATCAACCAAGTATACGGTTAAATCTGGAGAATCACTCGGTGCAATTGCTCGTAAGTTTCATGTACGTCTCAGTGAGCTTGCTATCGCAAATTCAATTTCTGATCCAAAGAATGTACATCCTGGTCAGATCTTAATTATTCCTGCAAGTGCACGCGCTACGAAGGCAGCTCCAGCACCAGCTCCTACTATTGCAATTCCTGCAATCAGTACCGCTCCTGAAGCAGCTCCAGCTGCTTCACCCGCTGCAGAAGTTCCAACAATTCAGATTCAGCCAGCACCAGCTAACTAAGGTTAGAATCAGTACGGCAACCTATGAGCGATCAACCCAAGGTTCGTGAAAAAGGTGCTATCCGTTTTCTACCAGATCCCGTGATGGTTATCGTCGTTTGTGCGATAGCCTTAATGTTTCTGGGTTTAACGATTCTTTTTAGTGCGAGTGCTTCGTTTAAGCAGGGACCTTATTATTATTTAAATAAACAAATCGGTGGGGTCTTTGGGGCGCTTTTTTTGTGCGTTGTGATGGTGAGGATCAATTTAGATCAGCTAAGAAAATATGCTAATCTCATAGCTGGTATCTTAATTGTGATGCTTATTTTGGTGCTTATTCCGCATATTGGAATTAGTGTGAATGGAAGTAAGCGGTGGTTGGGTTATGGACCGTTTCGCATTCAGGTATCAGAATTTGCTAAGTTTGGTATCGTCTTTTGGCTCTCTCATTATTTAGCGCTGTATCAAACAAAAATTAAAGATCTCAAGTTTGGATTTGTTTATCCTGCCTGTGGTATTGTTTTGTTTGCAGCACCTATCATTGTTGAAACAGATCTTGGTACCACGGCACTCATTATTATGGTTGGTTCTACACTCTTTTTTTTAGCCGGTGCACGGTGGGTATATATTTTACCCAGTATTCTATTTGTAGCGTTAGCATTCGTACTATTAGTCATGCACAATCCAAACCGTGAGCGACGAATCATGGCTTATATGGATGTAGAAGGTAATAAAAAAGCAGGTACTTATCAGTTGTATCAATCGCTTGCCGCCTTTGCTGTAGGAGGTGTGAGTGGGGAGGGCTTAGGGCAAGGCAGACAACAATCCAATTTCTTACCTGAAGCACACACAGACTTTATCTTAGCTGTGGTGGGTGAAGAATTAGGACTTTATTACACAGGTGGTATCGTAGCTCTCTTTGGAATTATATTTATTGCAGGTTATTTTCATATCCGACGAGCGCCTAACCTCTTTCATTATTTATTATCCACGGGCTGTATTCTTTTAATTTGTTATCAGGCTATCAGTAACATTGGAGTAGTAACGGGCGTTTTACCGACAAAAGGTATGTCGCTACCCTTTATTAGTGCAGGATTATCTAATCTTCTGCTCATGGGGATACTCTTAGGCGTACTTATAAATACTGCACGTACCTGGAGACGAACAGGTCTTGATGATAGTAAACGTCAGTTCCAGGAGGTAGTGGCGTGAGTTATTTTTTGATTTCGTGTGGAGGAACCGGCGGACATCTCTCTCCAGGAATTGCACTTGCAGAGGCGCTTACAGAAAAGGGCCACCAACCTATCTTGCTTATCAGTAAGAAAAAAGTAGATGCGACGTTAAGTCAGAAGTATCCGCATTTGCAGTTTAGAGCGATCCCAGGAACTGGCTTTACGTGGAAGCCAGTGGGACTTGTGAAATGTGTTTATACACAAACGCAGGCATTCTTTAATTGTTTAAAGCTTGTGAGAAATTTTAAGCCACAAGCTGTGATAGGATTTGGAGGATTCACGTCAGCTGCGATTATTATCGCTGCTCGTTTGCACCGTGTCCGCGTCTGTTTACATGAATCAAATCATGTCCCAGGGCTTGCGATGCGTACATTAGGACGTTTGGCGCAGCGTATTTATTTACCTCCGGAAGTGACCCTTCCTCACATGCGTACTTCAAAACTTGTCTCGATCGGAATGCCAGTGAGACGAGAAATAAAGCGGATGGATAAAGAGATGTGTAAACAATTTTTTGGTCTCGATCCCACGAAGCAAGTTGTGGGTGTACTGGGTGGTAGTCAGGGTGCTCTTGCTCTTAATGATTGGGCAAGAAATCACGTAGAAATCTTAGGTAAAAATGAAATTCAAGTACTCTGTGTCACAGGTTTAGGTAAAGGACCGGATGAAACACGTGAAACAGTTTCAGACAAAGGCGTAGTAGTTAAATCACGCTTTATTGGCTTTTGTAGCACGATGCCAGAATTTTTGAATGCGTGTGATCTTGTTATTTCCCGCGCTGGCGCTGGCAGTATTGCGGAGCTTATAACCTGTCAGGTACCTTCTATATTAATTCCTTATCCACAGGCAGCAGATAATCATCAGGCGGCCAACGCCGCTTATTTTGAAAAGAAGGGTGGTTGCTTTGTAATTAACCAAGCAGAGCTTACACGCCTTGATTGGGACTTCTTAAAAGCATGTATAACGGACACGCATTTAGAAAAAATTAGAGCCAATTTAGCGATCTTAAGCCAAGACAATCCCTGTGAGGTAATGATTCATGATCTCACGCGTTCCGTGTCTTGACCTTAAGTCGTCAAAAATTAGACACTAAGCCATGCCTGACTTACTCACACACTCTTGGGATCATGTGGAAGGAGACTTGAAAAGTCTTCTTTCTGTAGATTCCAAAATTAAGCGTGAGGAACCCTTAGCGAGAAAAACAACGATTGGGATTGGTGGAGCAGCCAGACTCTATGTAGAGCCTTTTAGCGTTGATGACTTAAGTAAACTAACACGCTACGCTAAACAAAAACAGATTCCTGTTTTAATGCTCGGCCGTGGATCAAACCTGATTGTTTTAGACAAAGGTGTGGATGCGATTGTTGTTCATTTAGGAGCTGAGGCTTTTTCCACGTTTAGTGTGTTAGATAAAACCACGGTCAAAGTAGGAGCAGGACTTAGGCTTAAAAATTTATGCGGCCTAGCAACACGCGCTGGACTAGCTGGATTTGAATTTATGGAAGGCATCCCAGGCAATGTGGGAGGAGCGCTTAGAATGAATGCAGGAGCTATGGGGGGATGGATGTTTGATGTTGTAGACGTGTTAGAGCTCATGACTTTAGAGGGTGAGGTAAAGACACTGAAAAAAGACGATGTGCATGTGGGGTACCGTCATTGTGCGGAATTAGATCATGCCATTGCGCTTGGAGCTGTTATCAAGCCTGCCACCACACAACTCTCGGACGATATTTCACGTCAAATTGATGTTTACCGTAAGAAACGGCATGAGAGTCAGCCACGTGAGCCAAGTGCTGGCTGTATATTTAAGAATCCTCCTCAGGATTCTGCAGGACGTCTTATCGATAAAGCGGGACTTAAAAATACATGTGTTGGAGGAGCACAGGTCTCAGATGTGCATGCTAATTTCATTGTAAATAAGGGTGGAGCTACCAGTGAAGACGTGATTGCACTCGTGCGTAAAATTAGAGCACGCGTTCATGAAGTTTCTGGTATTACGCTTGAACCCGAGGTATTACTTTTTGGTAGTCATTGGAATTCTGTTTTATGAAAACACCTACGGTCACAGTTTTTTACGGCGGCACCTCTTCCGAGCGCGAAGTTTCACTTGGCTCTGGTAAAGCGTGCGCTCTTGCAATGAGCGCTTCATATCCAACGCGTCTCATTCGTATTGATAGTAATGCACTCCCTGCAGACTTAGGAAGTGAACCAACCGTAGTAATCTCCACACTGCATGGTACCTTCGGTGAAGACGGTGGTATGCAAAGCCTACTCGAGAAGGCAGGAATTTTTTATGCCGGGTGTGATGCCAAAGCCAGTGCGCTCACGATGGATAAGTCAGCGACTAAGCAAGCCTGCGTAAAACGAGGAGTCATCACAGCAAAGTCGATTACCTTTACCGCTGAAAAAAAACCAAGTGCTGCTGACATGGTTAAAGAACTTGGCAATGAGGTTGTCGTTAAACCCAATAACGAAGGAAGCAGTGTTGGTTTAAGTATTTGTTCTGGATTATCCGAAGTACAAACTGCGTTAACTGGTATTACACACGGTTCGTGGATTGCGGAATCGCGCATTCGTGGCCGTGAATTATCGGTGGGTGTCCTTGGTGGTAAAGCGATGGGAATCGTTGAAATTACGCCAAAGTCGGGTGTGTATGATTTTACGAGTAAGTACACAAAAGGCATGACGCAGTATCAGGCGCCTGCACCCCTTGAGCCTGCGATCTACGCAACGGTTCAAGCTGCTGCGGAGACTGCGTTTGCAGCCTGCAATTGTCGTGATTATGCTCGTGTCGATTTTATTCTCACACCTGATAACACACCGTACCTTCTTGAAATTAATACACTCCCTGGAATGAAAGAAACCAGTTTACTTCCCATGAGTGCTCGGTGTGTGGGATTAGATTTTACGAGTTTAGTAAAAGAGATGATCAAACCTGCGATTGCTCGTTTTGAAGCTTCAAGACAGTAGAACTTGAATTTTGACGACCTAAATTTACCGCCATCCCATAGCTGGAGAGACATTCCTCAAGCGGTGAATCCGCGTGCCATGTCTAAACAGGGCAAGCGTAGGAGAATGGGTCGTGGGTTTCGAATCGGTGTTACGGTTGTAAGTCTTATTGTTGTAGTTTGGATAGGATGGAAAGTGTACACGCTCCTTAATAATGGACCACGCTCATCTGTTGCATCAACGAGTTCTGCTCCCATTGGTAACCACTTAAAATTAAGTTCTGATGGGGTACTGGATAATGATGTAAAGTGGCTAGCTCAGGTTTTGAAGCTTCCGCGAGACGCAACTC
>Ga0214166_1000846_pt1 | contig 14481 bp, 18 predicted proteins | sample TroBogepilimnion_27_FD_153005 | JGI IMG/M metagenome (GOLD analysis project Ga0214166, IMG submission 153005) | Freshwater microbial communities from Trout Bog Lake, WI - Practice 18AUG2009 epilimnion v3 | ecosystem: Environmental > Aquatic > Freshwater > Lake > Epilimnion/Euphotic zone ...
GTCCAGTCAGCTGGATACATCCGCGCCCGTGGTACAGCCACCCATCCCCAGACGCCTCGTCACGATTTCCCATGCGGTTGGCGTAGATCTTGTTGGCAATACGCTGCGGTTGATGGGCGTATTGCTCGACCTCACCAGGCTTAAATTTGTGACCAAACAAACGGTTCAGGGTAGCAGCAGAATAATTCAGGTTCTCTTCCAGGGTCTTAAAGTGATTGCACTCATGAGAACACTGGCCGATAAATGCAGCCTGTTTTCGGACATCATCAATACCAAACCTGCGAAATGTGGCCTCCAAAGGCTCCACCCATTCGGCACCAATACCTAAAGCGTGGAGTTTCTCTGCGGTAATCATTTCACCCCCGCATTTACTGTTTCTCTGACGCTGTTGTAGGTGCTGATGCAGGCGTTGAGTTGGGTGATGGCTGTGTCGCCTTCTGCTGCGATGGCGATAAGATCTTTGATAGCCTGTCGCTCAGTATCGGACTCATTGGTTGTATTTCCTCTGGTAGAGGTGGAACTTGAATCGGCTTGTAAACTACAGGAGGAGGGGAGGCGCAACTCGCCAGCATCAGCGCGAGAGGTAAGATCAGCCTGCTTGGTCTTAACATCATTTTTAGCCTTTCTGAGTGCTGTGTTGGCGGTTGCTAGCTTGGTGTTTAACTCGGCTTCTTTGGCTCTTGCTTCGCCATTAAGTCGTTCAATTTCTGCTTTATCTTCGTCAACACGGCGTTGATAGCCTCGATGATCTGCGACATAGTAACCTCCTAGTAGGATTAACACGATTCCCACTACCTTCAAAATGAGGGCATGGGGCTTCAGTGCAGGGATAAACCCTACAAAGTAACTCAATACATAACCAACGGCCCCGACCACCAAAGCAGCCACGGCCAGGACATAGAATAGGTCATCAAAGAACCAACTAAGCATTATGCGCCTCTGATCTGGCTTGTGCCATGCGCTCACGCTCATGGTCTGGTTCTAGGGTAGGAGGCGTTGCAGGAGTCGGTGGTGGTGACCAGCTCGGCGCCATCATCACCACAGGGGCTGGAGGAGGGGCTGGTGGAGGTGTATAAGCAGCCGTGTTATTTTTGGCCGCTGTGATCATGTTGGAGGCTTCTGTTGTGATGCCCTTGGTCAAGATACCACCGATGCCGCCCACGATCAGCAGCACAATGTCGTTCAGCATCTTGGTGTAAGCCTGGTCGATGGGCGCCATCGCCTTCATTGGTTGCGTGACGAACGTGACCGAATACAGCAAAGCAATCGTGATAAAGCCAAAGATCAGCGTCACCATGATGATGACAAACGCACGAACCCGCGTGTCTATCTCATCGGCAGTTAGTCGCGGCTGATCCGTTTTGTTGGTTAGGAGGGCTAACAGGAGTTCCTTCAATTTTCTTCTCCAGGATAGGGGCTATCAAATAGTCAGGACAAGTCTGCGAGAACTCACAAGCAGGTTTTTGGCACTGGGCGTCCCCAAAGTGCTTAGGATCCTGGCAATGGTAGCGGTACTCGTCACCGCAACCACTAAGAGCGATGATGGACAGAATGGCTATTCTTTTTAGCATAGTCAACTGACTCCTGTACAAAGAGATATCCAACGTATCCAAGCACCACCACCAAGACCACAATCAAAGCAGCGATGAAGAATTCTTGTTGTTCTTCTTTTTGCTTCTTGGCCCTGTCCTTAGCAGCTTGTTCGGCATACTTGTCAGCCTTGTCCATCTCTCCAGCACGGGCTTTAATTTTGTTCCAGACATCAATCTTGCCAGCTTGCATGAACAGCATCTGAAGCTCAGACTCAAACTGACGGGTCTGCTCAAGCGCCATCTCAATCTCGATGGCCGCTCCCATGTTGGACGCATTTCCAGACTTCTTGGCCTCTGTAACAGCTTTAACAGCGACATCTTTGGCCGTGAAATACCGCCCCAACACAGGCCCAAGCGAGGCAACATCATCTACGGTTTGGCTGGCCTGCTTGACCAGCTTAACCGCCTTTTGAATTCCCGTTAAAGCTAAACCAATGCTGATCGGATCAATCATTTCAGCCCCCTATGAGATGCTTAATCAATTGTTCCAGATATTTGGGGCCGAATAATGACACAAGGATCAAGCAATACAAAATGTACTCGATCCTCTGCATACGCTTTGAACCATCGTCAAAGCGTTTTTGGATTGCCTCATAGCGAGACGCACAAATAGCCTCGTGAACACTCAGCTGCTTGTCCGTTCTCGTGGCTAATTCATGCGTCTCATCCATCACTCAAGTCTCATTAAGCAGCATCACTACTAGTGGCACTAGTATTGTCTACCACTGTTGACCCATCAGCCACAGGAGCGGCAGGAACAGGATCAGCCTCAGTACTGGATGCGATATCGGCCTGTACAGGATCAGCATTATCAGTAGGGGCAGGATCAACGGCATCGCTTGCCTGATCAGCTGTATCAGTATCGGAAACGGCGGTATCAGCTCCATCTTCGTCAAACTGTTCATGGGGTACATCATCCAAGAAAGCTTGAGTCGCTGCATTTGTAGGAGGTGCTACCACTGCATCACGAGGCTGCATGGCTTCGTATTTGTCTTTAACAAAGTCCAAGAAACGGTGGACTTCATCGTTAGCCTGGCTTCCAAACTCTTCAACATATTGACGAATGTCATTCAAGAATTGCATGAGTTGCTCCTTAAGCAGTTGGGGTTTCTACAGAAGTTTCGGTTGAAATGGCGGGGATAGTTGCAGCAGCCGCTTCTTTTTGAATACCGTTAATCAAATTTGCAACTTCAACGTAAGGGCGATTGCCAAGATATTGAAGAATGCTGTTAACTAGCTCAGTGCTCAAATTTAAATTGCTCATTATCTGTCCTTTAAATTAAGTTGTTGGTTCAGTAGGCCAAGTCATAGTCCAAGGAAAGCCAGCTTCTTTAGGCAAATCACGCAAGGCTTGACGATATGTTGCCCATGCCGCTTTATCTACTGGCGCATCAGCAACTTGTGTCCAATCGCAAGCTGTCAACTTAGCATTGCGCTGTTGGCGAACCGATGCGGCTTGGTTGGCAGTCAATGCAGCTTGTTGTTCTGCTGAAAGCGTTGTCACCGTCCACTCTAAGACCCAAGCTCCATTACGCAATATTGGTGTGGTGCTACATATTGCATTATGCGTTGTTGGGTCATAAGTCGGTGCAGGATCAAGCGTAACTACTTCTAAAATTGCACCAGCTTTGTTTGCCTCTGTACCTTGAAATGCAGGGTAAACATCTGCACCATTAAAATTAGTGTATGGGTTTTCTGCTTGTAATTCTAAATATCCATACGGGTATTTTAATATTTGACCGTTTTGAGTTTTGACGTACATAATTTTCCTTATACGACTGGAATTGCCGCAGTTGATGAAATTGATAAACTTCCAGAATTAAGCGAAAGGGTATTACTACCGCTGTAATTTGTAGACCCAGCACTCGAAATTGAAAAAGGCCCAGCAGATTGAGTGACGCTACCAATTCCATTTGTTACTGTTATTCCAGTGTAATCAGAGACTACATTGCCGTTATAAGTTCCGTTTTTACCACCAGTTGAACTTGGTGGAATTATTGGATATGCATTGTTAAGATATGCGCCCAAAAACCCAGGATTATTATTCCAAAAAAATGGCTGTCTAAAATTATATATATTTGATTGGGAATAGTTTTTCGCCCATATCAAATTTCCATTTGTAATATCAATAGCAAAAATACGGGAATTACCTGTATTACCAGCGACAACATATACATATTTACTATCAACACTAACCTCTACGCTGCCCCCAAATATACTTGTTTTATTGTATGTTTTACTCCAAAGGGTAGTGCCAGATGAATTATGAGCAATTACATAAATATTATTATAATTTTCACCAAGCACCGAATAAGTGTTTCCAGAAGTATCAGATGTTCTAGCGCCGTCAGTCATTCCAGCAGATGGGTTGGCAAACACAAAATTGTTATATAAAGTTCCTGATGAATTTATTGAAGCGATTGCAACTGCTTGATAAGTAGAAGTATTATATTTTGGTATATGAAATGAATAATCATTTCCAATTGTGTTGTTACCTACAAAGCCGTAACCAGTTGTGGTAGTATTATAAAAAAATACATTACCAAATGAACTATTTAATTTGGCTACAATTCCATTAGTATCGCACAAATAAATATTTCCAGATGAATCAATAGAAATCAATGCAGGAAAATATCCATTGGAATTATACCTTTGAGATACTGTTTGATTGCTGTTCGTTATACTAGACGGAAAATAAAATATTCCATTACCTTGAACGGAATAAATATTACCATTATAGTAAGCCAAATTACCGTAAGAAACTCCTGAATAATATAAAGAGAATTGATAAGTTCCAGAACTATTAAATTTATTTATCCAAGTTTGAGAAACTGTAGAATCACTGCTTGAAATCCACAAATTACTAGATGAATCAGAACATCCCCCATTTGTGTATGTATTGTTATTAGCGATACTTAAATCAAGTGTTAAACCTGGCAATACTGACGCAGAAGACGCGCCAAACCCATAACCTTTTGCTGTAGCGTTTCCGCTGGTAACAATTGTGGGCATTGTTAATCCTTAAGCAAACTGTGTTAATGAAGCCAAAACAGTGTATGTTGCGCTTGCTGTTTTTGTGATGGTGTAGGTATACACATCAATGCCAGAAGCGTTGCCTTTTGTTGGTGCTGTGCCGCCTTGCCACTTAGGTGTTACCGCTGTCCCATCAATATTCATTGCTGAAGCGTAATAGGCCGTTGAACCTTGCGTCACCAAGAACGCAATCGTAACGGTCTGCCCCGTAGACATGGCTGTGTTCAATGATGTGCCAGAGCTAAACGCTACGTTCAGCGTCCAGTTGGCTGAGGCATTGGTGGTGTAATACAGCACCGATTGGCTATTGATGTAATAGTTAATCGTGCCTGTTGCAGCAGTAGCCGAAACCGTAGTAGTTTCAGCAGCGTTTAAAAGAACAGTAGCAAAGGTGCTAGAGGTGCCGTTAAATGTTTGTGTAGCTGTCCATGTGTTAGCTACACTCAAAGACACACCTGCTGCTGGTGTGGCACTTGTCCAAGTTGTGCCATTTGAAGTCAACACGTTACCCGAGGTACCTGGTGCGACTACTTGCAACGCAGAAGTTCCATTGCCAAGCAATACGTTATTTGCTGTCAATGTTGTAGAACCCGTACCCCCTGCACTGACTGGTGTTGTCTTCCAGCCAATGACCTGTATTGCGCTGCTGTTATCTTTATAAAAAAGTTTGCCGTCAGCATAGTTAATAGCCAATTCACCACTGGCTAAATTGGCTGCTAATGGCACATTGGTTGTTGTACCACTGTTATAAATAATGACTGGGGTGTAACCTGATGCGGCCATTAGAATGTACCTCCGTTGATGCCACCCGTGATGGCGTGATTTGTGTAATTGTAGGTCAAGGATGTGTCAGTTGTCAGCGGCTGATTACCAGTAGCTGATGCTGAAAACGAGATGTAATTTGTTGCTCCAGTTCCTGCCGACAAAGCTAAATTTGATGCTGTTAAGTTAGCAACTGCGGTAGTACTAGTCACCGTCAAAGGCGCCGTACCTGTAGCTACGGTTGATACAAGCGTATTACCAGTAACAGCTTGCGTTGATGTGATCGCCGAGCCAGTGCTCAATGTATTGGTAGACCATGAGGTGCCAGATGGGATATTTGCGTGATAATCCCAAGTACCTGCTGCCGTTCCGTTTGCGGTCAACACGACTGTAACATAAGCCCCAGATTGCACTGTAACAACCGTGGTTGACGAGTTGTTTTGTACAACGATCGTACCAGAGCTTTGATTGTTATTAAAAGTGTATGTAGCGCCTACAGGCAACGTAGTAGCGTCAGGTAGCTTATAAGTTTGACCGCCCGAGCCAGTAACGATCCAGTTCGGTGTTGAGCTAACTACTAAAGTAGTTGTAGTTCCTGCAGCCGCTACGTTACTGTAGCCTAAAAACGCAAAATTAGTACTTAAATTGGCGTTAGCGTCTTTAACGACTATACCGCTTGCCGCGTTAGTTGAGTTACCTAACGCTGTCAGCACGCCTGTACCAGTAGTCGTCGTGCTTGGGGCTGCGCCCGCTCCACCGCCGATCATCAACGCATTAGCGGTTAAAGCCGCGCTAGAAGCCCAAGTGCTGGCTGAGCTGAAGTAAACGATGCCGCCTGAAGTTCCTGCAACAGTCAATGCGGGTGTAGTTGTGGCTGTAGCAACAGAAATCAATCCACCAGTAAATGAAACCGATGTAACACTTCCACCTCCACCACTTGTTGACAAAGTGCCAGAAGAAAAACTCAGGCCAGAACCTACAGTAACATTACTAAACCCGCCAGAGCCATTGCCATATAAAATACTAGTGCCACTAGTAGCGGGGGCGTAATCAGTACCTGCTGTGGCAGCACTAATCGCTGTTCCATTGCCCTTCAACACTCCAGAAATACTTGTTGTAAGGGTAATAGCAGGAGTACTTGAGGCGTTAGCTACTGTGCCTGCAAAACCATTAGCAGAAACTACCGATACTGATGTAACAGTACCATTACCATAGCCAGATATAGCCGACTGCACGAATGCAGTTGTTGCAATTTGAGTTGTATTTGTACCAGATGTAGCTGTTGGAGCCAACGGCGTTCCAGTAAATGTTGGGCTACCACTTAAAACAAGGCTACCAGTACCTGTACTGGTGGTTGTTCCTGTGCCACCATTAACTACATTAAGTACACCACCTAATGTTACAACTCCAGTTGTTGAAGTAGATGGCGTTAATCCAGTTGTTCCTGCGCTAAATGTTGCAACACCAGCTGTAGTACCCGTGATTTGATTCACGACAAATGCAGTTGTGGCAATCTGTGTTGTGTTGGTATTTAATGCCGCCGTAGGGGCAGTAGGTGTACCTGTAAAAGCAGGGCTTTGCTGCAAGGCAACAACACCACCAGTACCCGTAGTTGATGAACTTGATGCGCTAGTCAAACGGCCATAAGCATCAACAGTCAGAGTTGGCAAAGTGTATGTGCCAGCAGTAACAGCCGTTGACACCAACGAAAATGTTGGTGTGCCTGTGCCGTTTCCATTCGCAACTGAGATCTGACCAGATGTACCAGCCAAAGTAACCTGGCTGAATGTTGAACCGTTGATTGTTACTAGGCCCGTGCCACTTAGATTTGCTACGTTTTGTAAGTTGGTATTGAGGCCAATCGTAGGATTGCCAGTCGTTGCATCTGCATTGGCAATAGTAAGACCGCTGCCCACCGCAATTGCGGTATTGGAAACCGTTGTAGTGCCCGTTTTAACGATCAGACCATTAGATGCACCATCCAAAGACTGAACTGCACCCGTCAAATTGATTTGCAAAGTGCTTCCAGCACCATTGTCAGTCACAGAAAGACCTGATCCAGTCGCAATATATCGAGCCTGCGTCAGTCCAGCCGTTGAATTAACAGTCAAGAATGGGTAATTTAAAGCCCCAGCACCAGCAATAGCACTGGTAGTGGTTTGAACTGTCACCCCATTTTGGACGACAGGAACAGACTCAGCACCTGTCAGAGCAGCTGCTGTTGGAAGTTGGAGTATGGTTACTTGTCCACTCATGTCGATGTATTGTTCGTTGGGTTAGGACTAATGATGTTAATGTTGCCGTTTTGTTGTGGCGTAGTCGTGTCATTCTGCGTACTGATATAAATCTCTGTTGGATTTCCACCAGGAATATTTGTACCAGTAGGCGTCACCACCAAGCCATTGTCATCAGTTGCAACACTGACATCAGGACGTGGGAATCTTAATGCGATCCTTTCAGTTTGTCTTGCAGGTAAACGATACGGATCCTTCTGATCAGCGCACCCTTGAGCGCACACCTTCAACCCAGGAAAGTTTGGGTCGGGTTGTGCCTCAATGATCGCTCTCTTCATCTTGCATCTGTCGCAAATGAAAATCGCTATCGTTGAGTTGCCAGTAGTGTCTAACCATTTAGGCATTATTTTGTGTACACCCCAATGTTGGGGCTGAAGTAGATCGGCGACTTATCGCGCTCTTCGTTTTCAGCCATGATGAAGTACTTTTCAGCCTGTCCATCCAAGTACGCAATGCGTCCTTGGTCAACCTGGGGCAAGATCAAGCTCATTTGATGAGCTAGTAAAAACTGAATGGCCTGATACCACCGCTGCGGCACTTCCAATTGATTTGTAAGCGACCCCACATCATCCACTTGGCGTGAATACCACACGGTCATCTGTACAAATGGGTTGGATGGAGTCGGCCACAGCGTGATTTTTGATTGAGGCAGAGTTCTATTGAACCAAAATTGATACGGTTGGTTGGCCGTAAAGTTTTTGTTGGGCAAATTTGTGTAGTCATCACGGTTCAGACGAGCCATCGTGATTTCTGTTGAGTTGCAACCCAAGTAAAACTCATACAACGCCAAAGTTGTACCGCCAAATGCCTGAATTCGATAGTACGCAACGTTGGCGCCAGGATCAATGTCTTGATAAATCCACTGTCCACTGGTTACTGTCACCGCAGTTGCGGTATACAAAGTTGTCCAATTCGTGCCATCAGGCGATGACTGCAAATAGTAGTTCCAAGTTGCGCTGCCACCACCAGAAACGTAAGGCATGATGCCAATAGACCCGATGTATTGGGTATTGGTGGTGCCGTAATAGACCTGATACGACCCATTGGCCGTCGTCATCTGGTTGTAAGTGGTGATGTTGCCGTCAGCAATGTTTGATGTGCCGCTGCCATCACTTGCTGAATAAGACCCGCTAGGACGGGTCATAGTGCGATACAAGGCGTTTAAAACATCAACCCCACCCAGAGGTAGCAAGTACTCATATTGGTTCGGCAAAAGGCCGTATACCTGCTTGTTGATCGCCCAGTAGTTGATACCCTGGTTGATTAGGTTGCTAAGAACAAAAAACAACGCCTGTTGGGAGCCTTGTACTTGTTCAACTGTGAGTTCTTCCGCAAGTTTGCCCGAAAGACGAGCTCCTTGGTCAATGAACTGCTGTACGGTGACTACAGTTGTTCCAACAGTACCGCTGTATGCCATATCTAACCTTTACCAACATTGTTTATGCTTGGGATTGCCATGTTCAGCAGTACTTATGCTTCCACCTTTTTTGTACCAATCAATGTTAGGTTTAATGCCATGAGGTGTAGATTTTGATTTTTCCTCATCATTTTCACCACGTTCATTTGCCTCGTGAAAAGCTTTTAACTTTTCACGCATATCTTTGCCATGTTTTTTTTCAACGGCCTCATATGCTTTATTTTGGGCATCTTTTGATTGACCAATTGTTTTTCCATGCTTTGCATAAGTTTTGGCGTACAAACTACGAGCATTTATAGATGGTTGCATGATATTTTCCCCTTACCAACCAGGACAGTCCCAACGCTTGAGAGACGCTTTTGCCCTCTCAGCATCACCTTTTGAGTGTTTCACCACACCTGACATTCTCGCGCAAAAACTGTCTTTACGCGAACCGCCCTCAGGCTGTGGAGCCTTGAGGTGACTGCCTGTTTCACGGTTGTACTTGGCCCGACCTTTTTCAGTCAGGCCAGCACCTTTGGACACTGGCAACTTCTCACCACGACCAACAGACAAGGACACTTTACCGCCCTTTTTAAAAGGTTCGGTGCTGTTTCCTTTGCTGCTGCCAACCCCAGAAGCAGAACTAGGTGCAGAACTAAAATTTTTTAATCCCATGATGTCACCAGCATGAGCTTAAACGCCCACCATCTTTTTTCTTTGCTGTTTTGGCCGATTGTTTGAATGCATCTGCTGTAGGAGCACCCTTAGAGCCAGGCTTACGCATCTTTTCACCAGAACCGTGGGCAATACGTTCCTGTTTTGCATGGATGTTGGCATACAAGCCGCCTTTAGCCATCTTTTTCCCCTCATCAGCTTTGACAAATTCTTTGCCGACTTTCTGAGGGACGCCACCATACCCACCTTTTGTGTGGGCGGCAGCTTCCATCAGCCTATGTTGAGCAGGTGATTTGCTGGGCATATTAAGCCTGCGATTCTTGCCAAGACAACCGAGCAAATGCAGTACCGTTTGAACCAATTTGGCTAACAGTCACATACAAAATGTCTGGGCCATCTGGGTATGTACCAGCTTGGCTTGTTGGCACAGTGTTTGTCAAACCACCACCCAATACAGAGTTACCAAATGGCGCCACAGAGGTCAAGTCCAAAGCGGTTTGGCCTGATGTATTGGTAAAGAATGCAGCAATAGATTCGCCACCAGTAATCGTCGTAGCCGTATTGGTGTTAGTCGCCACCTGCACAATTGAGGTTGTGTTAGTGCCGTTCTGAGTTGGTGAAGCAAACGAAGTAAACCCGCTTGTACCGCCAATCACACCGTTCAAGATGAATTGCACCAAGTAGCTGGTGGTGGTCAACATCGCAATTTCACGCATTTGCAGTTGCAAACGGTTGATAATTTCCTTCACGCCCAATGTGCCGACCGTACCGTTATCCACAGAAGGAGCAACACGGATAGCCATAATTGGCACAGCGGTTGCACTTGATGTAGACACAGCAGAGGTCATACCATAGTTATAGATGGCAGACACGTCCGAGGTGTAGCCACCATCCATAACCACGGAAGAACCCCAGTGCGACAACTGAGCTGCTGCGTCTGGCGATGCATACTCAACTGCAATCGGAGCAGTAGCCGAGTATGTAAATGCTGTAGCAGCTGAACCACCAGTTGCACCACGAGTAACGCCAGTCAAGCTGGTTGATGTCAGACCTGAGTAGGTAATGTACTCAATCGTGCCAGATACACCATTACCAATGATTCGAGCATTGCCACCAGCAGGATTAAAGCCCGATGTGCTCAACACATTGATCGTTGTATCGCTTACACCAATGCTTGCTGTGATGGTAGTCAAAGGCAATACGTTGTTTTGCTCATAGTGCGAAGGCAAGTTGCCTGAACGCATGTAAGCCTGGTACTGCACGTTGTTGTTTTGGAAGCCGTACACATAAATGATTTGACCATTTGTTGCACGGAACCCAAATCGAGCCACACCAGCACCGTACCAAGAGTAATCGATGTAGAACATCTGTACTTTGGTTAGGTCAAGGTTATAGCCTGAAGGGTTAGAGATTGAGTTTGACCCATCGCAGACATCCCACCATTGCGATTGAGGAATTTTTACCTCAACAATACGGGAAATCAAAGCATTTGCAATCGTTGAACCACGATATTCAGGCGTGACATACAACTGAGTATCGCTTGTGATAGTCGTCACACGATAAGTTTGACCGCGAATAACGATGTAATCACCGACAATCAACTGCGTTGTAAACTGCGTTTGGCTACCAGTCACCAAAGAGCTGTTTTGAGTAGCAGTCACAGTACCAGTAATTTGGTTCACACTGTTGCGAAGTACGCAATACAGTGTTTGACCGTCAAACTGGAAGAACATACCGTTTTGGCTGTCAAAAAATCCAATTTTGTTGCTACCACCGTACCAGCTATAGGGGCTGACGTGAGGAATCAATGGTGCAGTACTGGTCGCTGTTGCAGCTGATGGTGTAGTCAACGCTGCGTAAGTGAAACTCGATGCATTTGGAACAGTCAAAATTTTAAAAATACCGTTGTAAGCAGACTGGTCAAAGCCAGACACTTGAACATAAGTATTTACAGTCAAATTGTGAGGAACTTTGCTCGTCACAGTTACTGTAGTGCCAGAGGACGTCAAGTTAGTAAACGCAATCTGGGGCTTCAGGATAGTTCCAGTAGAGAACTGAATACCTTTACCCGATTGATAGCGGAAATAACGACGTGTTTGACGGAACAACTGTTGATTTGGAACAGAAGCGCCAGCAGTAAAGTTGACCGAACCATCATAAGCATGGCAGTCAACCCAGCCCACAGGACGTGCAAACAAATTGGTTTGACCCGCACTGTTGGCAATCGTTGTAGATGGAGTGCCGTTCACATTGGTGAATGTAAATGTGTTAGCTGTAGGCGTAGTTGCAACAACTTGAGCGCCGTTAATCTGAGTTGCTGTAGAAGGGCCAGTTGTTCCTTGGATATAGATTGCAGAGTTTGCTGACAAACCGTGAGGGAATGTTGTAGTCACAGTTACTGTAGAGCCAGAAAACGTAAATGCAGTCGTACCAGTCAATGCAATACCGCAATTTGAGTAAATGTAGCCTTGGTAGCAGTATGTTGATGCGGCTGAGTAATTGTTGACTGTCGTAACTTGGTTTTGAACCTGGACAGTAATAGATGTACCAGCAGACACGCCAGCGACCACATAAGCCCAACCTTGAGCATTAGGATCAATGGTGTCTTCAATAAAGAATGGAGTACCAGTAGCAATGGTCACGTTTGATGAAAACGTCACAACCAATTGGTATAAGTTGGATTGATTACCAGTAATTGCAGAGACTGGCAACGCAGAATTTGAAAGGTAGTACAACGACTGACGGTTGTTTTGCAAGGAAACTTGTTCCCATTTTGTCGGCTGTTGACCATATTCAAAGTCAGTATCAATCAATGACTGAGGTGTTGATACACGAATTTTGTCAACAGGATCATATGCGCCTGAGCGTTGCGCTTGCTGAAGACGCAATTGATTGTCTGTGTTTGATGTTGGGCCTGTATAAACAGAAAGCTGCGACATAATTTATCCTTTTAAAAGTGGGGAGCCGAAGCCCCCCAACTTATTTACTTTCTCAATGAGCCACCACGCTTTTTAGCGGGTGTAACAGTCACTGATTTCTCAGTTTTTGTCACACTGTTATCTGAAGGCTTGGAAGGTGAGAACATGCCTTTGACGGCATCATAGGCACGTTTTGGTGCACCCAGGATAGCATCACGCATTGCCTCATTGTCCTTTTTTTCGTTTGCATAGTGTGCGTCATATGCACCTTTTGACAGGTCTTCCGAACCACCATCAGCAAACTTTACCTTGCCACCTCGTTTGAAGGTGCCAGATTGCAAGCTGTTTGCCACGGGTTGGCTAACGAAATGGTGAGGCATCTTTACTGCCTTACCCATATCGTTCACATTACCCCCCGTGGCGTAGGCTTTTTTTGTGGCATGTCCTCCATGCTTAAAGCCACCAGCATTGGCAAGTTTCACAGCGCCAGTCTTGGTGCCAGTTTTGCCTTTAGGAGTGGTATCAGCAGGACGATTTTCCCAGTTGCCACCTTCAACAGTATTACGAGTTTCGTACTTGTCGATGGAGCCACCGTCAGCCTTGTGGTGCATCTTGGCTTTGCCACCATGACGGAAACCACCTGCATTAGCCATGTTAACGCCACCAGTGGTTTTAGAACCGCTGAATGGACGACCGCTATGCATGTCGGTATCTTCATAGTAGTGCTCATTGCCCTCAATAGTGCCACCCATTTCGGTCTTGCCACGAGTTTCGCTCTCGTTGGTTTCGCTAGGGATAGAACTACCAGTTGCATGACCACCCTTGGCAAAATGATGTTTTGCTTTTCCACCATGTTTAAAGCCACCTGCATTGCCTAATTTGACAACGCCAGTTTTTCCACTGGTGTGATCAGCGTGTTCGCCATCATGAATGTCATTGACAAACTTCTTCGCATTGCCCTTAACAGTTGTTTTGGTTTCTGCGCTGTCAATTTCACCGCCAGAAGCATACTTGCCACCCTTGCACATTTTAGCCATGTGCTTGTGGTGCTCGTGCATTTTGTGCATGTGAGCGGAACCGCCTTCTTTGCACTTTTCAGCATAGTGTTTAGCCATAGCCTTGTGGTGCTCATGAGTACCTTCAGGATGACCAGTCATGTGATGCACTTTGCCGCCATGCTTGAGGCCATGATGAGCCTTAGAGGCTTTTTCATGCTCGTGGTGCTTGAGCTCTTTTTCCAACTTGTGCAGCTCGTGCATTTCAGCTTTGTGAGCTGAACCGCCCTTGGCATACATGATGTCAGATCGCTTGTTACCCATTGGTTTGCCCATGCCAGTACCAGCAGCTGCGCGACGTGCAGTCACAGCAGGGCTGAACATGGAATTTTTGTTCTTCATCATGGGAGCACCAGCACCCATCATGGCACCGCCCATGCCTTTATGAGCCACCTTGCCGCCCTTGGCGTACAAATTGGGGTTCATGGCCTTGCGGCGTTCGCTCATGGAAGGCTTTTTAGGGGCTTTGCCGTGCTCAGATTCAAAAGCATGGTGCATACCGCCAGCTGCATGATGCATGGCCTTGTGGCCGTGATGCTCTTCATGCTTTTCGTGGTGCTTTTTAGCTGTAACCTTGCCACCTTTTTTGAGCTTCAGAGAAACTGAAGGCTCGTCGGTCATCATTTTGACCATCGGTTGGAATTTAGACATGAAAGCCTCCTATTAAGCTTGAGTCACGCCAAGAGAGCCTTGACGTGTTGAGTTGGGGCCAGAGCCAATCGCAGGCACTGCAATTGCGACCACCAAGCGTTT
>Ga0214166_1000848_pt1 | contig 14451 bp, 23 predicted proteins | sample TroBogepilimnion_27_FD_153005 | JGI IMG/M metagenome (GOLD analysis project Ga0214166, IMG submission 153005) | Freshwater microbial communities from Trout Bog Lake, WI - Practice 18AUG2009 epilimnion v3 | ecosystem: Environmental > Aquatic > Freshwater > Lake > Epilimnion/Euphotic zone ...
TATCGCCATAACTCCTAGGTAAGGGCGATGTCTCCTGAATACTCCTATGCCATTAGCTTGACTTCCAGTAGCATGATCAGGACTAGTGTTAGCCTCAATTGTAGTAATTCCGTCAGAGCTTGCTCCTTCAACAATACCTACATGCTCAGCTTGACCATTACCTGAAAAGTTAAAAAATACTATGTCCCCTGGTTGTCCCTCATATTTACCAACTACTTGCCCGTTTTTTTGAAAGTATGCAAGACCGGCAGGGCAGTAACTAAATCCTTTTTCAGTTTCTGCAGCAACCAGTGCTGATAAACCTTTTTGTGCAAACACCCAGCTAACGAACATGGCGCAATAAGGTTGGTTTGGAATACCATACCAACTACCGTAGGGGTTTTCATTATTAGGTCCTTCAATAAAGCCTAGTTGACCTTGAGCTTCTAATACTATATCTAAACCGCTACTCATTCTTTAAGACCTCCGCTGCCGGAGCTGTACCAGTCTTGCGATACCTAAATGTCTCCCATAGGGGAGCAGGAATCTCATGAATACCAAAGCGTGTGCGGTGGTGGGTTTCACATAGAACTTCTAGATTTCCAGGGCTTTCAATCCACTCCTGAAATTCCTCATCATTTTCAAAATGAAGACCAAAAGCCTGCTCAACCTTTGCTGGATCCATGTTGTTGATCTGGCTGAATTCAATGTGGCTGTGATGTAGCTCTGGCTGACCTGAGCATAGGTCATCATCAATTATGCACTTCCATAGACCCTGCTTTTTAATCCTAGCCTTAGCTTGATTAAAAAGATGGTAGTGAGGATCTGTCTCACGAGGTTCGTGGGCAGGGATAGAAACAGCAAGATGTAGGTTCATCTTCTGTGTATGTGCGTCTGTCACTGGTAGATCAACCTTTCTGCTAGATCTCCTGGGGTTACTAAATTAAGAGGTTTATTAATAAGTTTGAAACCTGCTTTATCATAAGCCTCAGCTACTAATTCTGAGCAGATAAATCCTTCACGCTTTGACAGCTTGTTCCACAGTTTTACTGGAGGAACCCGTAAGCCTAATATACGAAGAAATATAGTAAATATGTCTAAAAACCCATATGGCTTCCCAATTTGAGCTACAGCGTAATCTACAATTTCAGGACGTTGTTTATCGGTAAGAGTTTCGTGTTGATTCCAGGCAATATGCTCATAGTTACTGGCTTTGCCAAAGCTAACTCCTACTGGCCTAGCTTCTACGATTAGGTCGCCTTCGATACAGATAACTGCATGATTCCAACGACTTAAGGTTCCTAGACGAATAAGTTTTGCAACTATGCCGTTAGTTTTAACTACGCCATAGTCTCCTGGACGAGGCGTGTAAGACATTATTCTGCCTCTACGTCGTCTACGTGTTGTTCAAAACGACCCTCTAGCTTAGCTACTTTGAGGGCAATCTTCTCTTGGTGAGCCCTAAGCTCTTTAAGAAGAGGAATAATTTCTAGATTAATCTTATCATTGAGAGATGAGCCATGATTAGGGCGCAATTCTGATAGATAATGCTTGATTAGCCAACGGAATGCAAAACCTACAGCGCCTAGGATAGCTAGAGCTGCTGAGATACCTTGCAGTATATTGATAGTACTTGAGCTCATATCTCTCCAATAAAATAAGCCGGCGTATGCACATATTGTGCACTACACCGGCTTATTTGTATCGCTAAATATTACTGCTTACGTGTACTTACAATCTCTTGTCCACGATACATAGTCTTACCATTATGAATATGAACTTGATCAAAGTGGAAGCTATCATCATCCCCGTCTTTGAAGAAGATAACACTTACTCCCTGTTGCCAGTTTTCAAAATACTGAAGCGCTTGGCCTTTGACGTCCACACCACCTTTAACAGAGGGAACTGCACCATCAACCCTGCATAAGCATCCAGGTGAAAAAGAGACGCTCTTGATTGCTTGATCACGATCAAATACCGTTTTAGATTGCTGTTCCATCCTATGTGTATGACCAAATAGCGTGGAAATGTTTGGATTCGAATTTGCATACTGAGCAGCGGTGGAACCATTAGAATTAGCACGGTCACCGTGCATAGCCCTAAGACGCTTGTTAATCCAGTGTGCAGCTGCTGGGTAACCATCAATAAACTCCACCCCAAGTTCATCGCAACGCAATAAGTTTTGTAGGCTAAGTACAGGCCAGCTATCTGGCATGTCTGCTACTTTAATACCATAAGCAGCAGCAGCGTTATTATTAATGAAACGATTAAGCCGCTTGTCGTGATTGCCTTCGAGAAGGATAATTCTCGCATCCACCCCGGCATTAGCACGTTGTTCAGCAAGGAAACGGTAACCACGATTAATAGCAAGCTGAGCAGTATGAGCAAAATTGGCCTCCTGTTCGTATGTCCCATACATTGGGAGATCTAGAAAGTCACCCAAGTTAATTACCTGATCCAGTGGGTGGCCATGATCTAGTCCCACAATCTGTAGAGCTACATCCATAGCATCTTCATCATGGAATGGGTCTAGTGTTCCATCTTCATATTTACGGTAGCCGATCTGTGGATCAGGCAGTGCCACAGCAACTTTCCAGCCACTGCTCACCAGAGCGGGGGTGTGGGTTGGTTTTTTTGCTTCGATAACTACAGGGTCAGCATGCTGGACAGGCTGCCATTTTGGCCCATCATTCCATGCAGGAGAGAGAATAATCTTAGTATCATCTGGATTGGTAGAGAGACTTACCTTACTGATCTTACCTACTTGATCTGCAGTTAAGCCATTTGCTTTGAGTAGTTTGTCAATAGAGCTTAATGCACTATCGGCTTTAGCGATGTTGTATGCGTCTTCTAGCGACATGAACAGTTTCCGTTTCTATGCTCTTTTAGAGTTGTTAGTCCGAATGGTGCACCTGCATTTTTGTACAGCGTATGAAGACTCCTCGTAGAGAAGTCCTCGTCATTTAAAGATTCTTCAAAGGCTTTGAAATCTGTTTCAGATAGTGTGGCAGCCCATTGCCCTGTTAAACACTTACCGACTATAAAAGTGTTCTCTTCTTTTGCTTTTGAATACAAAGCATCTAAACTCATTTGGCCCCCCCAAATTCTAAAGATAGGGCCCTTTTACAGGCCCTATATCTAGTATACAACTATTAGTACGAAGTTGCAATTCCTTCTGACCAGGAGTCCTTCTGACGAGTGACTGCTGGGTTTACAATGCGACCATTAGCTTGAGTTGCTCCTGCCTCTGGTGCTGTCTGCTTTGCGTAGCTAGCCTTGATTCCAAATGCGGAACCTAGACGCTCCTGTCCTGCGTAAGGACGGTTAGCACGTGTACCTTGGTTTTGGATTGCAGGATCGCCAGCTTGTGCGCCCTTCTTTCCTACTAGTGTTCCACGCTCAGGCTTATCTGAAGGCGAGCTGAATGAAACTCCAGGGCCTTCTGACTTGCGGCCGTTATTATTCTCAGCTGCAACTGCAGCTTCGATATCTGACTTTGCCATGTTGGTACCTAACTGTTAGAGATCTCTTGGTTTAAGAGTATATTAATTTGCTGTAATAGTAAAGACTATTGCAGAAATTTTACCGTCTCTAGACTCGACTGTTGCAAATCCTGGACGGCATGTGAGGTCTGCGCCACGTGTTGCGACAAATCCTCGGGCGATAGCAATCGCCTTTACTGCTTGGTTTACTGCTGAAGCGCCAACCGCACGTACTTTTACTTGCGGATTATCATAGAGAGCATGTGCGATTGCAGAGGCTAGTGATTGGGAGCTAGATCCTGCACCGGCACGTAGAATATCTTTATCTTCTTCTTGATTCACGGTTTTGTAGTCCTTTGGGTTCGATTTATGTCGCCCACCCAATGAACTATTCTACGGTGTATCTCCGTATCCTGCATCCCTAATAAGCTTTACAAAATCTTCTAACCTAAGGCAGACCATAAACTCCCCCACAGAGGCCTCTCCCTGCCCGTTTAAGCGGAGAACTACTACCGGTAGATCTTTCTCATTACCCCGCTCTTTAAGCTGCTTCATAGCCCCGCTAGGGTTGAAATCAGCCCGTGCCTTTACTTCCCAATCAATACCAACAGTACCGGTAATATCAGTGCCAGATCTACCAGCACCCGTACTCTCTGCGAATGGAAAGCCTCGTTTAGCAAGGTACTCAGCTACTAACTTCTGTGTCCGGTAGCCCCGGTGTTTCCTGCTCTGGCTCGGCATGTAATCCCTCCCGCTCCAAGTACTCATCAATCATTCTTTGATTGTCAGCCATCTCAGATTCAATCATAGCGATCTGCCCTTCAGTCATTTGATCTTTGCCTGCCTCAAACATCTGCTTACCAAGTTCTTGTGCTTGTATAAAGCGAGCAAAGTTAAAACGTTCACGAGCCTTAAGGAAGGCTGCCTGCTCTGCTTGACGCTCTGCAATCTTTTCTTGACGCTTACTCATCTTCTCTCCACATCCTGGCAAACTTACTAAATGTAGGAAGTCCATCAATAATACGCCAACGCTTTGTGCGCCATACAAACTCTACGCCCATAGTTACCTTACGCTCATCAAAGTCCACACGATAGTAGCGATAAAATCCTCTAAGGTTTTGATAGTCTTCAATGATCTTCATAATTGCTAGATCTTCAGCATAGTCCTCATCAAACTCTTCACCGAAGCCATCACAATCTGGACATACTGAGATAGCGTCATCAAAATCTGACTTAGTAAATACGGTGGAGTGGTCATCTCCAATAACACCATCAGGTGTTGCCTCTCTAAATTCGCTTAGATATAACCAACCTAATCCATCACAATTTTCACACTTCATGCTGTGAACCTCCTAGTCCTAGCTCTCATGCCGCCTCCATCTGAAGTGCGGCGGGTTAACTCACGGGATACAAGTTGAGAGTCCCTCTCTACATTGAGAGTACGGGTCTCAATTAACTTACGAAATGCATACTTAATATCAAGCTCATGCTGTAGATCAATGATCTCTTGGGTAGATGCAATCTGAGCTTTAATAAGGGCGATGCGGTCTCCCTTAGCTCCGGTCCAGTTCTTGATCATGCCGGCAGACTCAGCGGAATCTAGAGCTCTTTGTGCTTCACGCTCATTAATAATAGCAAGAGCCTGGGCACCAGCTAAATGGTCATTCCATTGAGTAAACTGCACAAAGAGATCCATAAGGCCTTCGTCATCTAGCTCTGTGATATCACGAGGTAGATCAGGGATATCAAACTCTGGCTTAGCTGTTAATGAAAAGCCTAGTTCATTTAATGATGCTAGTACATCTCTGCTGATGCTCATGCTGCCTCCTGGAATGGGGCGCAACGCTTGCAGCCCTTTTCAACATTGTTACTGCACAAAGGGGGACGTTCATTGGCTACTGCCCAAGAAACATCGAGAGCCTTATCAAAAATTTCTTTCGTATATTCAGGGTTGTAGGTTACTACAAACTCCTTATATTCCTGATTAGCTTTAAGCTCATAGATAAATACAATCTCTTCAGGAGCATTAGGAAGCTGACCCTCTTCAACCATCAAATGGCAGAGGTGTAGATAGACCTGACCTTGCAACTGGTGTGCACGAAATGGGGTCTTGATATTCTTCCAAGCCTTCTCAACGTTATCCTCAGCTTGGGCCATAAGAGCCGGAGCTTCCATCCTAAGACCACCAGAGCCAATAGACTTGATCTCGATTAGGCAATCATCTCCTAGGCCTTTGATCCAGCCATCAGCATGTCCACGTATCATATGCTTATCACTGCGTAGTGGGACTTCACGATACTCGATATCTTTACGAGCGTAGCCTACTAGATCTTTAGAGGTAGCCCAGGTATAGTCATCAGTCTTAGCGTCATACCACTTACCATAGAGTACGCCCATCTCTTTAAACCAGTTCTGCCACTTAGCATGGATGATGTGGCCCTCTGCAAAGATAGAGGCTAAGCGAGCTGTTGGCTTGTCACGAGTCTCTACATAGTTACCACGGATAGCGTGGTATTGGGCTAACGCACACCAATCATCCTTGATGATATCGGATGGGTGAATATAGCTCATGTCTCGCTCATCAAAAGGACTAGCTAGAACATGGCGTTCTACTGCACCCATTAGGCGAGTCTCTCTTTTACTCGCACTAAGGAATGCTTTTAAATCTTTGCTGGCAATAGTTTTAGGTTTGCCCATACCTTCCGCCCTCTTTCTCTAACCATTCATCTAGCGTAATGCCCTGGCGCTTATATTTACGCTGAGCAGCATTTCTTTCTCGGTGTGACATACCACCAAAGATTCCATGTAGCTCATTATTAATTATAGCCTCCTTTAGACACTCTTGTCTAACCGGGCAAGCTGGTCTGCCGTCTTTACCCCAACAGATAGCTTTTGCTTTATCCGCTATATCTTTGTATAATGCTTTGTCTCTTGGTGGAAAGAAGATCTCTGTGTCTTCGCCTTGACACTTAGCTCTATATCTCCACGTCCAAAACGGATCGTCGTCATATGTGATCAATTACTCGCCTCTTAATGAGTTACGTAACTCGAAGAAATCCTCCTCTAAAAGAACGACGTAATTCTCACCATCAAGGTGCAAGCCTAGTACCGGTGTTCGGCTATCTAGGATTGCTTCTTTTGTAATCTTTTGAAGTACCTCTGACTTAATAGTCACTGACTTCTTTCCAGTCCACTTGTGCTCTATAAGGAGGTCGTCTGTTCGGACGTCCCCCTTACGAGACCAGAATGCACCAGAGGCGGCATTGCGCTTACCGCCTGCTACTTTCTCTAAGCGCTTCTCGTGCTTAAGAGATTCTTTCTGTCCTTCAGTCTTCATCCGGAGATTCCATCATAAGAGCCGGACTACCTTTAAGGGTATCCATTACTGCTTTGCTAATCTCTTCACGTAGATCAATCTCTTCTCTCAGAGAATCAATCAGTGCCTGAGCTCCCTGCCACTTTCTCTCACCATAGTACATCCAACCGCCACGGCGATCTACAATGCCATTGAGAATAGATAGGGCAACAATTTCTTTACCAGTATCGTAACTACCGGCATCAATAGGACCACCATCTGAGAAGTAGAAGTCTAGATAAGCAGTCTGTTGTGGCGGGTAGGTCTTGTTCTTAATAGTACGGACACGGATGGTTTGCCCCACACGCCTTTTCTCCTGTCCGCTGCCTACCTCGAGCCACTCATCACGCTTGATTTCGCAACGAATGCTGTAGGCATAGTCTTTGCCAAGACCTCCCGGCGTAGTACGAGGATCGCCGTGCATGACGCCAATCTTCATACGGTATTGGTTGATCATCATGCCCAAGATTGGGCGCTCTGATTCAATCAAATCTCTTTTTGTAGCTGATGAGACTTTGCGGAAGAACTTATTTGTTATAAGTGCTCCTCGTCCCACAGTAAACTCTTCCATGTGCTTCTCATCTTCTGCACTAGGAACGAGAGCAGGAAGACTGTCAACAACAACCATGTCAACCGCTTTCGATTCCATGAACTGAATAACCGCATCGAACGCATCCTCCATGCTATTTGTTTCTACTAATAGAACACGCTCTGTGTCTACTCCGCATAGCTCAGCGTACTCTGGGTCAAAGTCTTCTGCTGCAATCCAGACTGCGGTGAATTCTGGATTCTTCTGCTGATTAGCTGCAATGGTACGAAGCGCAATAGCTGTCTTACCATGTGAGGCTTCTCCTACTAGCTCTACCCAACGATTCATAGGCCAACCCCCGCCTAGAACTACATCAAGTGTTAGTGAACCGGTTGTAATACGTTCAGGCATGACAACCTGGCCTGCAGTTACAACTGTACCTGCTCCAAGCTTCTTATTGATACCTGCTGCTACTTTTAGTGCTTCCGAATTAATTGCCATTACCCGATCCTATCTACGATAACTGATGGTTGAAAACCGTTTCCTCTTGCAGGTTGTTTAGCTGGGGTAGATGGTCCACCACTACCGCTTGGCATACCTGCACCGCTTCCTGCTTGGATCTTTGGATAGCCACAGTCATAGCAACGCATGACATCAAATGATCCACTCTGTGTAGATTGTGTTCCTACCTTCATATAATTGCCACTGTAACAGTTAGGGCAGGTCGTGGTGGTTTTTTGACTTTGTGCCTTTGTTACTAGCTGATCTCGTGCAGCATCATAGTTAACCGGAACATTCTGCTGTGGTTGGTACTGATAAGGTGTGGGAGCAGCGGGAGCTGTGGGAGGTGTAGCAGGTTGTCCGTTGCCACCGCCAAGTTTATTGGCCCACCAATCATTCGCCATTTGTGAACCTCGATTCTATTAACCCCATGTTAATTAATGTTGATACGCAAGATAAAGATGCTGACAAAGCAACCAATCTAAACAGCTTGCCTATATTTTCTACGTCTTCTATACCAAACTTCTCTAAAGAATCAGACTCTGCGTCCTCGAGCATGTATGCTGAGGTAGCAATCTTTGAAGCTATATCGGCGTGTGAATCAATAAAAGGAATTAACTGGCTAAACTTCTCTAGACGTTCCTCACTTGCTTGCTCTTCCATCTCAGCTACTTCATCTGAGATAGGAGGTAGGCCCATAGCTATAGCAATCTCTTCTGCAGGCATAAGCATTGAGTCATAGATCACTTGACGAATCAATACCGGCAAAGGTATGTGATTAATCTTGACTTGTTCTCTAACCTTCTTCTTACGCTTAAACATTACTTAGCCTCTCCCCATCTCTGAACAGTTTTTACATCTGCGATCATTGGGATGTTGAGCGCTTTAATGCCTTCCATAGCCTCACGAATTGCTGCTTCGGTCTCTTCTGCTAAGGACTCAGGAGTAACTGTAACAAGTTCATCGTGGATAGTCAAAATCAGGCTTGCCTCATCCGGGATCATTTTGTGTGCCCTAATCATAGCAAGCTTAATGAGATCGGCAGAAGAGCCCTGGATTACCGTGTTAAACGCCTGACGTTCCGCTCTAGAGCGTTCCCAGGTGACACTTGACCTGAGATCAGGGAGGTAGCGCCTGCGTCCTAGATAGGTCAAAGCATAGGGAACTGGACCCCTTCTACGGCTGTCATTAACAACCTGCTTTTTGTACCTAGTTATAGCCGGGAACTTATGCATGAACTCATCTAGTAGGTTACGTGCCTCATTGGTGGATACCCCAATAGAGTTAGCAATCTTGTCCGGTCCCACGCCGTACATCATGGCTAGAACCAGAGTCTTAGCAGCACTGCGATCTACCCCGACAGTATCACCGATGGTTGTATAGATATCTGTACCTTGAAGGTATGAACCACATAGGATACGGTCACCGCTAAATGAGGCTAGAACTCTAGGCTCAATCTGGGAGTAGTCTGCTACTACAAGCTTGTACCCCTCTGGTGCAATGAAGAGGTTTCGAATAGCTTTACCATTTTTAGTACGTGGGTTAGGAACATTCTGCAGGTTAGGATTACGGCTAGAAAAACGACCAGTCTCTGCGCCATATTGGATGAAGTCTGTGTGGATTCTATTCTTAATCATCAAAGACTTCTTAGCAACAACCTTAGACTTACCCGCCGTTGTGCGTGTAATGTCTCCGCCCAAGTATGGAATCACATAGGTTGTAAGCAACTTGTTCAAGTCTGAGTACTCTAATAGAGCATCTACTAGAGCATCCTTGCCTTCAAACATCTTAATGGCAGGCTCTGCTACAGAGTAATCATTAACGGTAGGTTCTGTGCCTGCATCAACACGCTTCTGTCCTGCCGGTGTTAGAATCTTAGGACGTAGCCCACGACCACCATCAGCTTTCTTAGAGAAAAGAATAGCCTGCTTGTCAGGTACGCTGTTGATGTTAAAGGCTTTGCCAGCAAACTTATAGATATTTGCCTTGCAAGTCTCAAGCTGAAGTTCAAGATCTGCTTTTAATGTAGATAAAGAGTTAACGTCAATGTCTGCACCACGAAGTTCCATGTTACATATAACTTCTAGCACATCCATCTCTAACTTAAATATACCGGTTAGCTTATCTGCCTCAAGCTTAGTCTGATAATGCTCGTAGAGTTTCCAAGTCCATTCAGCATCCAGCCCAGCGTAGATAGCAACTTCATCAAAGGAATACTTCTCTACCTCTTTGCCAACACCCTTGACCATATTGTAGCCAAGCTCACGCTTAAGACAATCAGCTAGACCCAGGTGTAGGCTGTCACGAGTATTAAGAACAAAGGCAGCATTAAGCGTACAGAAGTATGGCTGTGCCGGTAGCTCTTTAAGATACTTAGTTACGCTCTGTAGATCAAACTTTAGGTTGTGACCAATCTTTAGCTTATCGCTAGTAAAGATAGGCTTTAGCTTCTTAAACACTTCTGCAATAGTTAGCTGTTCTGGGGCTTCTGTAAAGATCTTTGTAGCTTTGCGCTCATCCTTGCTATAGTCAGAAGGACGGATAGGTAGCCCCTTGATGATTCTTTCCTGAGCAGAAGGAAGTAATGGGAACTCTGTTCTTACATAGTCACCATTTGGGTGACCCATAGGAATAACATCTACCCGGCCTGTAGTTGCCATAGCAATCCAAGTAATAGTATTAATGCGTGGATCTCCACGGTGATCACCAACTGTTTCAACGTCAAAGACAAAAGCATCTGCAGCCATGTAGGCTTCAAACACCTCGTCGAGTTGTTTGGTGGTTGTAACTATATTCATTGCTCTCCTAAGGTTGAGTTAGGGGCCCGTAGAAAGGAGGTTAAAAACCGGGCCCCCAACAAATGGGATGACTAGTTAGCTGATGCGATTTCTCGAGCAATCTCTTCTAGTTCAGCCTTGGTGGACATGTTGAGAGCTTCAGGTCCAAGTGGCTTCATAGATTTGATTAGTTCAGCAGCAGCAACAGGATCAATTTCCCATTCCTCAGCGAGATCTCTTTCCTTTACAGGAACGAGTGAGTAAGAAGTCTTGGTGCCTTCGCCAGACTTGCTTACTGCCCAGTAAAGGTCTGGGCGATTAAGTGGTCCAGTCTTAGCATTTGAAGCAAGCTTCTCTAGCTGACCACAGAGACGAACTCCAACTACCATGAGTTGGACTTTTGGATCTTCATCAGAAAGATTAAGAACAGTGAAGGCAAACTTTGGATCTGGTTTACTGCCGATAGCAATAAGTGGATCGCCCTCACCGATACTGATGAATGACTTTTTACCTGGACGATTAACCCAGTGCTGCATGAAAGCCATAGGTTCGTCTGAGATAAACTTGATTAGTTGAACGTCTTCGTCAAACTTAAAATCAGTTGCGAAGGTTTTGGTAGGCTTGGTAGACACTTTCTTAGCTGCTGCCCAGCCTTTTTGAATGACTGAAGAATGATCAGGTACTTCATTCTCATCTTCTTCAACGAAGATATCTTCGTCTACTTCTGGTGCTGTTGAGGCGTACTCATCAATGTTGGGTACGTCTTTCTGGATTTTTAGTGAGGCGCTCATGGCGCTCCTTTCGGTTGTTGGCTGATAGCTTCGTCTCGGATGAGACTTTATGCTAGGTGGTTACGCTGTTTCTTGATTATGAATTGCTGTCCATGCCTCTGCTAGTTCAATAGCAAGATCTGGATAACGATTCCAATCAACTCTAGGAGCCTCTAAGAGATTCCTAGATTGAAAGCTTTTAATTGCTGCTTCAATCATAGCTTTGGAATACATCCGCCATCCTGGCTTCTTTACTCCATCAACTATGTGAGACTTTAAGCGATAGGGTGCACGTGGTATGTAACCTTTTCGTTCCCAAAGTCTTACAGTAACTATTGGCCTTCCTAGTGCTTGGCACAGTGAGCCCGCACTATATAACTCTACAACTTTTCCGTTAGGTAGAGTTTTAACCTGAGGATTTGCATCCCAGGAAAGTTCTTCTTTTACTTTTTTAGGTTTAGCATTTGGATCTACAGGACGGCGCTTCTTCTTTGAACCTGGATAGAACTCATCTAGGTCTGAGAAGAAAGCATCTACCTTGTCTTCCAATGTTAGTCCTCCACAATGTAGAACGCATATGATACCGACTTAGGAAACATAGCGTCAATTTCTTCTTCGTTTAGTAGGCCGTCATAAAGACAAGCCATTACTTCTGACTCATCTAGTGTTGGAACCATCTTGTAACAACGATCATAGATACCCTTTTCTTTAAGGGTCTTCTCTGCTACTGCTTCATCTAATGATTGGACTACACGACGTTGACGTTTAAGGGCGGTAACTCCACCAACACTCTCAGGCAGTGGGTACCAAAGATGGCCCTTCTCATCAGGCTCACCGTCTGTATCAACTAGTTCAGACAGCTCTGCCTTGATCTTATTGTTTTCTTTAGCCAAGTCATCTATACGACGCTTAGTTGTTACGTAGTCCGAGACCTTTTTTGTTAACTCGTTGACTGGCTTTGGATCCTCTTTTTGAATAACTTTAGGCATTGTTTTCCCTCCGTTATCTATAATAGCGGATTATTCTGCCTTATGCAAATCCTCGCCTATATAGGCCTTTAGGGCCTCAATGATAACGTCTGTGACAGTCCGGTTATCAGAGGCAGCCTTATCTTTTACAGCGTTCCAGAGCTCTGTGGCTACACGGATCGTGCGTGTCGGGGTCTTAGGTGCATTTGGCATAGTGTCATAAGTTTAGACCGAAACGTTCTCTAAAAAAGCCCTAAGTGTGCCCACAGTTAGGTTTACCCCACCCTCGGCGTTAATGCCCTCACCATCAATAATAGCATTGGCCACTGACATCTTCTGAATTAGCATGGCATGCTGGCGCTCTTCAATAGAGCCTTCCATCAAAAAGTCTTGAATCACTATTGATGGCCAGGTGCTGGAGGCTCTTCTGATTCGTCCATTACGTTGAAGTGCGAGTCCGGCATTCCACGGAAGGTCGTAATTAATGAGTAGGTTAGCCTGAGGAAGATCCACGCCATAGCCACCGGCATCACTAGAAACGAGAATGCGACAATCTGGATCGGTTTGAAACCAAACCTTGGACTCTTCTTTTTGTTTTGCATCCATATCTCCAGTATATTTAGCTGACATGTATCCTAGGTGTTCTTGAATCAACCATACCATATACACATAGCTAGTAAATATTACAACTTTATTGCGCTCGTCTTGGTCTAAGAAATCATCTACGTACTGCTTAAGAGCGGAAAGCTTAGGTTGTTTTGTAAGCTTAGTAAGTAACCCACGCTCTTCTAGTTCCCCCACATAACCGGAACTAGTCTTAGAGTTGATAAGTAACTCTGGATGATCAGAGAGCATACGCAAAGCAGTGAGCTTAGACATTACCTTACCTTTAAGAGCATCCATTCCCTGGCCACTGCTCTCACCGGTGTAATGTGAGAACAAATCAAAAGCTGAGCCATAAGAGTCTAGAGCCTCATCTAAATCAGCAAGTAGTTCTTTAGCTATCTGCTTATACAGCTTTGCCCCTGCGCTATCAAACTCTATGATCATAGGCTCAGCAAAGATAGTGTCTGGAAGATAAGGGGCTACATCGGGGTCTTGTTGACGCTTTCGTACTGAGGCAGTGGCTATTGTCTTACTGAAGGTCTCTAAATTGCGGTAACGTTCTACCCCACCAAACTGGTTACGAACAATAAATGTTTTGTCAAATAGATCAAAGCGACCAAGAACCTTGCTATCTACAAACTGCATAATACTATAGAGTTCTTCAGGCTTACCGTTTTCAATTGGGGTGCCGGTAAGGGCAAACTTAACGTCGCTCTTTAGATCTTTAACGTGTTTGGATCTTTTTGATCTGAATGATTTGATGGCTGTTGCTTCGTCACAGACGATGAACCCACGTGAGAGTAGGGAAACATATCCCCAGTCGTTAACAACTTGTTCATAGTTGAGAATGACGTAGTCAACCCCGATACCACTGATGGCTTCGGCGTATTGTTTTGCTCTTTGGCCCTTGCTTCCATCAATGACCAAAGGGTTTGCAACGTCATTGGTAAATTTCCTAATCTGATCTGCCCACTGATACTTCAATGAGGATAGGCAGATTATGATACCAGGCTCTGTGATTATCTTCTCATCTTTCATACGCTCTAAAGCAGCGATTGTAAGAACAGTTTTACCCAGGCCGAGGTCGTAGGCTACAAGCATCTTCTTGCGCTCTACCATGGCCTCTACGGCCTCAACCTGATACGGTAAAAGTGTTCCGGTAAACATTAGGCGTATTGCATCAATCTAGTCTTTACCGCAAACTCTAGATCTTCAATAGTAGAGTTATTTGGGATGTAGGCGTCAAACTCCCAGTTATCTAGGTCATGCTCTGAGATATGATTGTTTACTGCATCTACCCCTGTACGTTCTACACGCCATATATAAGTATCAGTCAACATCTTAAGAGTAACAGCTTCGTTTTGAAAACGAACATCTGTAACAACATAGTGTTGATCTACGTCACCCATCTGCCTTAATGCAGCTGCAACCCAGATATCTGTATCAACTACATCTCGTGCGCCTTTACCAAGGTCTTGTAATAA